>Ga0247778_1000717_pt1 | contig 29749 bp, 21 predicted proteins | sample UWRJL049202B5_FD_179939 | JGI IMG/M metagenome (GOLD analysis project Ga0247778, IMG submission 179939) | Plant litter microbial communities from Arlington Agricultural Research Station in Wisconsin, United States - UWRJ-L049-202B-5 | ecosystem: Environmental > Terrestrial > Plant litter >...
TGGTCATCAAGATCGCCGACCTGGTCAACGAAAAGAAAATCACCGGCGTCAGTGACATCCGTGACGAATCCGCTCGTGGCAATGTTCGGATCGTGGTAGACCTCAAGAAAGATGCCTACCCCAAGAAGCTCCTGAACCAGCTGTATAAGCTGACACCACTGCAGCAGAGTTTCCACTTCAACATGATGGCGCTCATCGACGGCATCCAGCCACGTGTGCTTGGCCTGCAGGATATCCTGGGTGAACACATCAAGCACCGTCAGATAGTCGTCCGCCGCCGTACCGAGTTCGAGCTGCGCAAAGCAAAAGACCGCGCCCACATCCTGGAAGGGTTGAAGATCGCACTTGATAACATCGATGAGGTCATCAGTACCATCCGTGCCAGCGCCACCACCGAAGAAGCCCAAGCAAACCTCATCAAACGCTTCAGCTTGAGCGACTTGCAGGCCCGCGCCATCATGGCGATGCAGCTGCGTACGCTGGCGGGCCTGGAACGCAAAAAAATCGAGGACGAACTGGCCGAACTGCGCCGCATCATCGGCGAACTCGAAGCTATCCTCGCCGACGAGCAGAAAATCCTTAACATCATTAAGGAAGAGATGCTGGGTCTTAAAAAGCAATATGGTGATGAGCGCCGTACCCGCGTAGTGGCACAGGAACTGAACCGCCTGAGCGATGAAGACCTGGTGCCCGATGAGCAAGTTGTTGTAACTCTTACATCAGCTAACTACATCAAGCGTAGTCCGATCGCTGACTACAAACGGCAGGGTCGTGGCGGCAAAGGTCGCCGTGGTATGGCCACCCGTGAAGAAGATGTGATTGAACATGTTGTAAATGCTAGTACACATGATTTCCTCCTGTTCTTTACCAATAGGGGCCGTGTATTCCGCCTGAAGACATACGAATTACCGATGAGCAGTCTGAGCGCCAAGGGTGTGGCAATCGTCAACTTGTTGCAGTTGCAGCCGGACGAGACGGTGAGTGCGGTCATCAACATCAACAAGACCGACGTGGCTGCTAACCTCATCATGTGTACGACACACGGCGTTGTTAAAAAGACACCTTTTGAACAGTACCAGAACGTGCGTACCAGTGGCCTAATCGCTATCAACTTGGACGATGGCGATGAGCTGAAATGGATCCGTATGACCAGCGGCGATAACGAAGTGGTGATCTCGACCGCGCAGGGGCAGGCTATCCGCTTCCACGAAAAAGATGCACGTCCGATGGGCCGCGTGAGTCGCGGTGTCCGTGGTATCCGCTTGCGAAGCGACGACAAAGTGATCGGTATGGATATCGTCGAGGCAGGCTCCAGCATCTTCGTCATCAGCAAGTTCGGCTACGGCAAAAAGACCAAGGTCAGCCAGTTTACGCCGCATGCCCGTGGCGGTGTCGGTATCCGCAGCGCAGTGGTAAACGCCAAGACGGCTGAACTGGTCGGCGTCAAGACGCTGGGCGACACCGATGACCAAGAAGTGATTCTGATCAGTAAGAATGGTCAGACCATCCGCCTCGGCGTCAAAGATATCCCAGCACTCGGCCGTGCCACACAGGGTGTCCGCATCATGCGCCTGAATGGCAATGACGAGGTCGTCAGCTTGGCGCTGGTCGACAAGAGTGACGAGCCCGAGGACGAAGACGACGTCGTGCTGGAACCGGGCACTGAGCCCGCAGCTTAAGGGCCGCTGACTTCTCTCCGGCACTGTAACAAAAAGGGCCTCCGCGTTCTGCGGAGGCCCTTTTGTAATGGTGCAGGTATGTGTCTGTAGTGCTGAGGGGTAGGTCAATTAAATTGCTAAGTATGGATAATATGGTATTATTCATTTTATTCTAAACTTATCAGGAAATGTAATACGATATGTCAGAGCAATTATGGGAACGGCCCGAAGCGGCCTTCGAAGACTATAGCAGTACTGGTTTGCCAGAGAAAATCGTAGTTATCGGTGGTGGCACCGGGAGTTCTACCGTGGTGCGGGCCCTGACCCAGGGGATCTTTACGGGTGAGGGCGTAACCGCCATCGCTACGACATTCGATGACGGTGGTGGCACCGGCGAACTGCGCAAGGTGTACAGCGAACTGCCCGCAGTGGGCGATATCCGCCAGTGTCTGGACGCTATGAGTAAGTTGTCGCCAGGGGCCTTGCTGGCTTTGAAGCGTCGGTTTGCTGGCGGCGATCCGTCGGATCGGCTGAATGTCGAAGGGCAGACCCTCGGCAACCTGATGCTTGCCGGCATTCTGCAATCTGAACTGGAGAGCGGGGGAACATTCAGCTCGGCACTCAAGATAGCTGGTGAATTCTGGCACGCCAAAGGCCATGTGGTGCCACCTTCAAACGATATCCGCACTCTGGTGTATGACCTGCCGGATGGGACGCGCATATTCGGTGAACATAATGCTGAAGAGTCTTCTATCCCTAGCTTTAAGGGTACACAGATCTCATTCCTGGATGGCCGGCACGACAATTGCGATGACATCAACGGCTCTATCAAGCCGGCCGAGATCAGCGACGAGGCAGAGGATGCCATCAAGGACGCGGTGGTTATTTTGGCGCCGGGTGATCTGTACACCTCTATCGCACCCAACCTGGCTGTGCGCGGCATGCGTGATGCGCTACTGAGTGCCAAAGTAGTGATGATGATTTCCAACCTGATGAATCGAAGCCGACACACGGCCAACTTCAGCACGTTTGATTATGCCGAGGAGCTTACCCGTATCATTGGCGCGCATGTCATACGGCGAACGCTGTTCAGCACTACGCTTCCCGACGAACGGGCAATTGCCGAGCAGGCTAAACAGGGAAGTCATCCGGTTCTCCCAGACGTGAAATCGCTCAAGAACAGAGGGTACGGACCGAGCGGTTTCGATCTGGTCTCCCGGCAAAAAGTTGCCATCGACCCGAATGACGTACTTGGGGCGACACGTTCGCAGATTCGTCACGATCCCGCCAAGATCGCAGCTGGGATATTCAACGTATATACCAGCAATGGCTTTTCTAGTAAATAACAAAGGGAAATCATGAATAAAATCGCAAGCGAAGTGTACGTGATCGATATGGACGAGGCGGTGTATGACACCGGGCGGGCCTTCCATAAGATGTCGGCGATGGCTGTGGCGGCAGGCATGGCTACCGCGGATCAGTTGCATGAGGCACGCGCTATGGTCGAGGCAAGCGGCGGATCATTCGACCTAACCGGATATCTGCTGGGCAGCGGTTCGTCCGAGACTGAGCTGGATGAAATGACTACGGAGTTCGGCGATAATGGCGAGAGTGATGATTTCTTATACGAAGATGCACACGCGTTATTCACGGCAATTGATGAAGCCGATGCCGCTTATTATATTCTGACGAAGGGTGGTACGCTGACCCAGGTTGCCAAATTACGCTCTGCCGATCTATATCGCCGACCTCACCTGATAACTGACGATACGCGTAAAGGCCAAGCTGTGGCTCGGTCACGTACTCCCGAAGGGCTATATGCGGTCCGCGCAGATGTCGGCGGTAGTGCAGCGGCTAAGCTGATCGTGGCGCGGAGTGCTTTCGTGGTCGAAGATAAAGCAGCGGGTTTCGACGGTCTGCCGGAGAACTGCAGCGGGGCTTGGGTAGTGCGGAGCGAACCTCGCGAATCGCAGAGGGGTACGGTCCCGGAGCGGGTCATGCGTGTGAGCAGCCTGTATCCGGTGGTGCAACGTATCCGCAAATCTCGATCACTTGCGGCATAATCACCCCTGTTATTTACTGATGTACCAAAAACAACAATATCGTTCAAATATATTCTTGACATATGGGGTACTGACCGCTACAATTACTCCCCAGTGCTTCGGAGGCCTGTTATGCAGTTCACCGAGACCACGAACGTTAAAAATTGAATAGTGCAAATCAACGTCAGTTCACGTTAAGTGAATTGTTTTAATATGTTTTAAACAGTAGATTCTAGAGATAGAAAATATATAGTCAGTTTCGACTGAAGTTAAGGTCATTCACTTTTTTTGGAGAGTTTGATCCTGGCTCAGGATGAACGCTGGCGGCGTGCCTAATACATGCAAGTCGAGCGGTAAGGCTCTGCACAGTTTATTTGATCGTGAAAGCCTTCGGGTTTTCGTAGCGAACCAATGCGACCCTGGCTAGGGAAGCGGCGGAACGGGAGATGGAATAAAGTGTGTAGAGTACACGAGCGGCGGACGGCTGAGTAACACGTAGGAACGTACCCCAAACTGAGGGATAAGCACCAGAAATGGTGTCTAATACCGCATGTGCTCTAAGGAGTAAAGCTTCGGCGGTTTGGGAGCGGCCTGCGTCTGATTAGCTTGATGGTGAGGTAATGGCTCACCATGGCTACGATCGGTAGCTGGTCTGAGAGGATGACCAGCCAGACTGGAACTGAGAACGGTCCAGACTCCTACGGGAGGCAGCAGTAGGGAATTTTCCACAATGGACGAAAGTCTGATGGAGCAACGCCGCGTGCAGGATGAATGTCTTCGGATTGTAAACTGCTTTTATCTGTGACGAATATGACGGTAGCAGATGAATAAGGATCGGCTAACTCCGTGCCAGCAGCCGCGGTCATACGGAGGATCCAAGCGTTATCCGGAATTACTGGGCGTAAAGAGTTGCGTAGGTGGCATTGTAAGTAGATAGTGAAAGCGTTCGGCTCAACCGGATAAACATTATCTAAACTGCAAAGCTAGAGGATGAGAGAGGTTATTGGAATTCCCTGTGTAGGAGTGAAATCCGTAGATATAGGGAGGAACACCGATGGCGTAGGCAGATAACTGGCTCATTCCTGACACTAAGGCACGAAAGCGTGGGGAGCAAACGGGATTAGATACCCCGGTAGTCCACGCCGTAAACGATGGATGCTAGCTGTAAGAGGTATCGACCCCTCTTGTAGCGAAGCTAACGCGTTAAGCATCCCGCCTGTGGAGTACGGTCGCAAGACTAAAACATAAAGGAATTGACGGGGACCCGCACAAGCGGTGGAGCGTGTTGTTTAATTCGATGGTAAACGAAGAACCTTACCCAGGTTTGACATCCTTGGAATTTTGCCGAAAGGCGAGAGTGCTTTATTGAGCCAAGTGACAGGTGTTGCATGGCCGTCGTCAGCTCGTGTCGTGAGATGTTTGGTTAAGTCCATCAACGAGCGCAACCCTTATGGTCTGTTGTATTTCTCAGGCCAGACTGCCCTGGTAACAGGGAGGAAGGGGGGGATGATGTCAGGTCAGTATTACCCTTACATCTGGGGCTACAAACACGCTACAATGGCCGGTACAAAGGGCAGCCAAAGCGCAAGCTGGAGCAAATCCCATCAAAGCCGGTCTCAGTTCGGATAAGAGGCTGAAACTCGCCTCTTTGAAGTCGGAATCGCTAGTAACGGTAGGTCAGCTATACTACCGTGAATACGTTCCCGGGTCTTGTACACACCGCCCGTCAAACCATGAAAGTCGCCAATACCTGACGTGTTGCCTTCGCGCAGCCCTAAGGTAGGGGAGATGATTGGGGTTAAGTCGTAACAAGGTATCCGTACGGGAACGTGCGGATGGATTACCTCCTTTCTAGGGAGATACTAGCCTCGCAAATGAGCAATCAGATGCAAGAGCTAGGTCGATGTCGGTAAATTCTAACTCAGTACTGAGAATTTACATCTCGTGGCGAACACCATCCCTTTGGGATGATGCCGCCAAGGCGACACCATCAGTAAACTGAAACCTTGTGATCTGGCGTTTGATTTGCACTATTCAATGTTTAACGGTAATCCACGAAAGTGAATTATTAATTCAGCACTACAAAAAGGAGCCTATTGCGAGAAGGCTCCTTTTTGTTTGGTTTGTATTCTAAGGCTCATCCAAAAAAATGATGGGTTTTGTGCTACCAAGGAAGTACACTTGTGTTATACCTGTTTTTTGGGTAAAATACATCGGTAGTTTTGTTTCGGGGACATAGCTCAGTTGGCTAGAGCACCTGCTTTGCAAGCAGGGGGTCCAGGGTTCGAGTCCCTGTGTCTCCACCACGAGGGGGCGCTGTGCTTACCGCACAGGGTCTCCACCAAGAAGAATACTGAAATGAAACTACACCATGGGGGCGATTAGCTCAGCTGGTTAGAGCGCGTCACTGATAATGACGAGGTCGGAGGTTCGAGTCCCTCATCGCCCACCAAGAAAAAAGATCCAACCATGGTTGGATCTTTTTTCATGGATTTGTTCTGAGTGTAAAGGTGCCCGGACGGTACCGCACGGGTTTCTTACACGTATAGGCTTACGTGGCGACAGGGGCTCATCGTGGCGGCTGTGGGCTGGTTTGGATAGGGGGAGCGGCCTTGCGCGTGTCGTTCTTTGCAAATATGCCGCTATGAACGAACGCTAGCTGCTTTATTTCTTTTTGCTGATGCTAAAGATGCGGCCGCGCTCACCGATTACCAAGATGATGCCGGCGGCTATGAATCCCATGAGGGGCAATGCGTAGCTGGCGTGTGCAGCATTGTCTGGGGAGGGAAGTGCGGTCGTGGTGGCGCTGGCTATTTTTGCGGCCTTTGCCGACGCTCCAAGCACCGAACTGGGTACTGGGCTGGAACTCGTCGTGCCAGCGCTGCTATCTGTTGTAGCCGAGTGGGCTACGAAACTAGCGAATTGCCGAGCTCCGTCGTCGTTGGCGGTGGCGCTTTCAGCGGTGCGCTGCTGCGACTTATCCGTGGTAGATGCACTGTTTTGACCCGTGGTAGTATTACCGGCGCTGGTGTTCATGCCGAAGCTACCCGTCCAATTGCCGAATACGTTGATGAACAATACGCCGAACCAGTTGCTGAGCGAAAGGTTGCTACCGGTCATGTTCAGGATGTTCACTGCAGTATTGGCGTCGCCGCTCGTTGCATTGCCGGCTGTGGTATTATCTTTGACTTTTGCATTGCCACTGGCAGCTGCGACGGTTACATCGTTGGTGATGCCGAAATTGTTGGTGTTGCTGGCGGTCGTGCCTGTGCTCAACGCATTGGTGGTCGTGTTGGTAGAGGCCGCGCCGCTGCTCGTTATGCCGCCGCCAAGGGAAGCGGAAGTAGAGCCTGCGGGTGCGTTTACTATCATGCCCACCCAGGTGCCCAGCACGTTTACGAATACCAGCAGGTCGTTTTTGCCGACTACGCTGCTTCCGGTCAAGTTCAGGATTGTCACTCCAGTCTTCGTATTGCCGGATGTAGCGTCGCCCGCGGTCGTGTTGCCACTGACTATGGCGTCGCCACTGGTTGCCGTGCTGTTGATGGCGTTGTTGATGTCTGCGGTAGTGCTGTTCGTGGTGTTTGAGCTACCCGCGATAGAGCTGGCGGCAGTGTTGCTCGAATCCGCACCGCTTGCAGCCAGGAGCTGGTCGATAAAATTCTGAGGAAGCAGGATATCGCCGTTCAGGTTGCCGTTGATGTTGATGGTGCCGATGAATGACTGGCCTGCAGCAACTGTCGAATTGATGAGGTTCATAAGGTTGACGATGGCGGTGGCATTCCCGCTGGTAGCGTCGCCCGCGGTCGTGTTGCCAGCGACCTTGGCGTCACCACTGGTGGCGCTGATATCAATGGTGTTGGTGATCTGTGCGTCAGTAGCATTCGAGCTGTTCGTGTTTACTTCCAGACTGTTGTCTATACCGTTTTGAGAGCCGTTGCCCGTGCTGCTCACTGTCGCAGACGGGTCAAAGATGAAATCACCGTTCACGTCGCCATTGATATTCGCGGTGAACGTAGCCGTATTGCTACCGAGTACGTTACTGCTCGATTGGAGCAGATTGATAATAGTGGCCTGTGCGCTTGCGTCACCAGTGTTCGCACTGCCGCCGCTGGTGTTATCAAGTATGAATGCATTGCCGCTGTTCGCTGTCGAGCTGATGGTATTGCCCATGCTGAGCGTGTTCCCATTCGTGGTGGTACTGTCTATCGTACCCGAGTTATCAATGCTGTTCTGTGATCCGTTGCCCGTGTTGCTGATGGCTGATGGTGTCGAGCCTGAGTTTGTACCGGTGGCAGGAGTGGGAACAACCGGTGGCGGGCAATTAGTAGGAAGATTTGGGGTGGGGGAGGCTTTTACCCGGTTTTTCACGAAAGTTTTCTGGCCGGGGCTGTAATCATAGGTATCCATCGTCCATTTTTGCGCTGCACAGCTATAGCTGTAGTTCGGTGCGAATGTGGCGCTGCGGACCCCAGTTGCGGGGCTGTAGGTATAGTATCCATTGTAATAAAGTCCGGCATACTGCCCGGTGCACTGATATATAAACGTGTCTGCATCAGAACCGGTAGGGGTGTGTACGCCAGGTTCGGTACTTGCAGGGGCTATGCATGGTGCGTCATCTGCAGACGCGAATGAGCCGGCCGTTATGGCGAGGGGTGATAAACTGAGCACTACTAATACCGCGCTCAGGCGGGTAATAGTTTTGATACATGATACGAACTTCTGCATGATGGCTGCACCTCCTCGGCTTATATCTCTCGGTCAATCAGTATAATTTCATTTGTCCCGGCCCGCGGGAGATTCGTAACTCCATATGTGTTACGAATCTCCCAGCCTGGGACCTGGGCATTTCTACCCGGGTTGAGTTATTTTAGAACTACTCCTAGTTCTCTACGTTGAAGGTAAAGCTGCTGGTAGTAGTATTGCTGACACTGCCACTCTTGGCTGAGCCACCGGTGGTGTTGCCGCTTGACTTAGCGTCGCCTGATTGTCCGAGCTGCACATTCACATTCGCCACTGACAGGTCGTTAGTGTTGGTAACGGTATTGCTGTTGGTAGTGGTAGAGGTGACGGTGTTGTCGGAGCTGTTGCCCGTGTTGCTGATAGAGCCGCCGCCTGTGGTCGTGCTGCTCATTGCCATAGGAGCACTGCTGGCCTTGTTGCTGACGTTTAATTCTGCCGTGACATCATTGCTGTTGTCTACGTCACCGGTCTCAGCTGCGCCGCCAGTGGTGTTGTCGTTAGACTTAGCGTCGCCGCTCGCACCGAATTGGCCGTTCAGATTCAAGGCGTTGATGTGGTTCTTGTTCTGTACGTCATTGCTGTTTTCCACGGTCGTCGAGACCACATTGCTGGAATCTTTGCCGGTTTGGTCGATGCTGCCGGTGTCGGCGGCAACTACACCTGTTGTTAGGCTCAAGCCCAGAACGGTAGCAGCTGCTGCGCGGTAAAGTTGTTTTTTCATACTTACCTCCTTATGGTTAGTACGGTTAAACGGGCTTGATCACCCGATGCCGACACATTAACCCTGGCAGGTAAACGCATCGGCATCGAACGGCCAATGCTAGGGGTTTTTGTTCGTTCCTGACGAACTGTTAGTTGAGACATTAAGGCTGAATGTGCTTGATGATGCATTGGTGGTACTGCCGTTGGTGGATGCATGGGTGTTCACGACCGTTTGGCTACCATCATCATGGACGATGGTCTGCTGGCTGGTGGTGTCGCTTGGAACGGGGATTTCCTGTCCGTTCACGGTTAGTTGTACGTTAGTTTTGCCGTTGGTGGTTGTAGAGGAATAACTGGTACTACTGGAATTGCTCTTGTCCGTGGCGCCTTCTGTAGGCGGCACTGAAGATGCGTCCGATGGACCCTCATCAGCTGAGCCTTGTTGCGCTTGAGCGTTGTTCGTGCGAGTGTTTACTTTGGTTGAAGTATCGGTAACAGGGGCGGGAGTGGTATTCATGGCCGTGGCAGCACCCACGAAAGCAAAGGTGCCGGCCAAGCTCAGGCCGACGCGTTTGAGCGTTATAACAGAGGTGATATGCTGCAATGCGTTGGCAAAGGGGTGCGGTGACTTGCTGTCCGGCGCGGAATCGAAATGCGGCATAGTGTTGCTCCCTCCTTAACCTTCGGCGTAGTTGCCATAAGTGCTATGTGTGCATAATATGCCGGGTTCCTTGCAAGAACTGTGAAATTTTTTACATGGGCATAATTTTGTCGAAACCCACTAATACATGTTTTCGTACAGGGGTAGAGGAGTATTATTCCAATCTGTTAAAACTGTAGCAAAAGTTGCTACATAATTTGCTAGAGAATATACTTGACCGCCCCTGTTTTACTGTGCTAATATTGACGGAGTCACTTGAGTTTAGGTCAGAGGCACCAATCACTAAGGATTGGCCACAAGACGAAAAAGGGCTTCAAACGTAAACTCAAGCGTGTACATACCATTTTAGTGGAAGCATTTCGATGGCATGTGTGAGAGTTTCGCAATTTAATAATTTGGTCACAATAGAGAAGAGAAAGCAATTCGTATTTGTTTTACGAGCAAATACGTTCAGACAATCAATAGGAATTGGAAGTTTCCGGTAATCCTCTCACAAGGATCGCCATTTGGTAATTACCAATAACTAGTCAATTGCACACTTGGAATCGCAAGATTTCAAATTCGTAAAAAGTTAAATAAGCGCACACAAAGAATGCCTTGACGTACTATACCGATGAAGGACGCGATGAGCTGCGAAAAGCTCCGGGGAGCAGCCAAATATGCTTTGATCCGGAGATGTCCGAATGGGGAAACCCGGCTGGAGTCATGTCCAGTCACACTTATCTGAATATATAGGATAGGGAGTAGGTAACCGCCTGAACTGAAACATCTTAGTAGGGCGAGGAAGAGAAATTAAACAAAGATTCCGTTAGTAGTGGCGAGCGAACGCGGAAGAGCCCAAACCTTATTTACTTTTGCCTGTTAGCTTAAGCTGAGTGATTTGTACCTTCGGGTAGATCTCATGATCTTAGGTAAAGCGGCAAATAAGTTGGTAGACGAATGTAAACAAGGGGTTGTGACATTGCAAACAACCTTGTGTGAGGTTCCGATTCGTCGGAACTCCACACTAGGCGGCAGGTGCTACCAAGAGCCTGCATAAGGTAAGAAATTGGTGAGGTGAGTAGAACAAGTTGGAAAGCTTGGCCATAGACAGTGATAGCCTGGTACACCAAATCTCACCAACCTTATATTTGCAACAGAGTTTACTGCGATTATCGTACTTGTACGGTGATTACAGTAAATTCGTTTGTCGAGTAGGACGGGACACGTGAAACCCTGTCTGAATCCGGGAGGTCCACCTTCCAAGGCTAAATATATAGTACGATCGATAGAGAACAAGTACCGTGAGGGAAAGGTTAAAAGAACCCCGGAAGGGGAGTGAAATAGATCCTGAAATTGTGTGCGTACAAGGAGTCGGAGCCCCCCTCGTGGGGTGACGGCGTGCTTTTTGTAGAACGATCCAACGAGTTAATTGCTACTGCAAGCTTAAGTCATTTGACGGAGGCATAGCGAAAGCGAGTCTGAATAGGGCGAATAAGTAGTAGTGATTAGACCCGAAACCGGGTGACCTAACCATGAGCAGGTTGAAGCGTCGGTAAAACGACGTGGAGGACCGAACCGTAGCGAGTTGCAACACGCCCGGATGACTTGTGGTTAGCGGTGAAATGCCAATCGAACCCGGAGATAGCTGGTTCTCCTCGAAATAGCTTTAGGGCTAGCGTGACGTGGTAGCAAATAGGGGTAGAGCTCTGTTTCGGACTGGGGGGCGCAAGCTTACTCACCCTTGACAAACTACGAATACTATTTGTGGAATCGTTGCAGTTAGAACGGCGGGGCTAAGCTCGTCGCTCGAAAGGGAAACAGCCCAGATCATCATCTAAGGTCCCTAAATGTATGTTAAGTGGGAAACGAGGTGGGGTTTCTTAAACAACTAGGATGTTGGCTTAGAAGCAGCCATTCATTTAAAGAGTGCGTAACAGCTCACTAGTCAAGAGACCCTGCGCGGAAAATGTAACGGGGCTAAACATACTACCGAAGATATGAGTTTCTGATTTTAATCAGGAGCGGTAGAGGAGCGTTCCTCTCTGCGTTGAAGTCGAATCGTGAGGTTCGGTGGAGCGTGAGGAAGTGAGAATGTTGGAATGAGTAACCATAAGGCAGGTGAGAATCCTGCCCACCGAAAGAGCAAGGTTTCCTGGGCCACGATAATCGTCCCAGGGTTAGTCGGTCCTAAGCTGAGGCGAGTAGCGTAAGCGATGGACAACAGGTTAATATTCCTGTACTGGTGTGAAATTGTTAGCTGTGCGCGGCATATTAGTTGGAGCGGATTCATGGTTATATCCGTCTAAGTACAAGAAATGTGTACGAATGAAACGGCCTTTAGGCTGAATTCCGATCAAGGTGCTGACTAGAAAAGCAAACTAACGCGTGTTTCATGCCATCCGTACCGCAAACCGACACAGGTGCTCAGGTCGAGTAGACCAAGGTGTACGAGTGATTCTTCGTTAAGGAACTCGGCAAATTAGCGACCGTAACTTCGGGATAAGGTCTGCCCCCTCACTGTGAATACCACAGTGTTTGGAAAATAAAATGCCAGTTTTCTTTTTGAAAACCTGGGTGACGTGTAAGTTTTTAACTTCTTACACAAGCGTCATCCATATCGAGTAAAAATTTGAGACATATCAGAAAGAAAGCTGACCCCAATTTTACTTACACGTATCGTGGTAGATACGGTGAGGGGGCCGCAGCTAAGGAGCCCATGCAACTGTTTACCAAAAACACAGGTCTGTGCTAACACGAAAGTGGATGTATACGGGCTGACGCCTGCCCGGTGCTGGAAGGTTAAGGGGAGAAGTGAGAGCTTTGAACTGAAGCCCCAGTGAACGGCGGCGGTAACTATAACCGTCCTAAGGTAGCGAAATTCCTTGTCAGGTAAGTTCTGACCCGCACGAATGGCGTAATGATATGGGCACTGTCTCAACGAAGAGCTCGGTGAAAGTGCATTGCCGGTAAAGATGCCGGCTGTCCGCAGCAGGACGAAAAGACCCCGTGGAGCTTTACTACAACTTGACATTGAGCCGGGTTATAACATGTGTAGGATAGGTGGGAGACTTTGAAGCTTAGACGCTAGTCTAGGTGGAGTCATCAGTGAAATACCACCCTTGTTATGATCTTGTTCTTACCTGGACCACAATCTGCTCATGATTCAATATGGAATCGTGGTTAGGTTCTGGTTCGGGGACCGTGTCTGGCGGGTAGTTTAACTGGGGCGGTTGCCTCCTAAAGAGTATCGGAGGCGTTCAAAGGTTAGCTAACTACGGATGGAAATCGTAGTGATAGTGTATACGCATAAGCTAGCTTGACTGTGAGGCCTACAAGCCAATCAGGGACGAAAGTCGGAGTAAGTTTTCCGCTGTCAGTACATTTGTACAAGAGTGTGGTATCGGCAGCGCTTTCGGATAAAAGTTACCCCGGGGATAACAGGCTTATAGCGCCCAATAGTTCACATAGACGGCGCTGTTTGGCACCTCGATGTCGGCTCATCTCATCCTGGAGGAGAAGCACTTTCCAAGGGTCCGGCTGTTCGCCGGTTAAAGAGGTACGTGAGCTGGGTTCAGAACGTCGTGAGACAGTTCGGTTTATATCCGCTGTGGACGCAAGGAAATTTGAGGGAATTTGCCCCTAGTACGAGAGGACCGGGGTGAACGCACCGCTGGTGTACCAGTTGTCTTACCAAAGGCATGGCTGGGTAGCTATCGTGCGGAATAGATAAGCGCTGAAAGCATATTAAGCGCGAAACTAGTCCCAAGATTAGATTTCCCTATGAGACCCCAGAAAGACTATCTGGTTGATAGGCGCAAGGTGGAAGCATGGTAACGTGTGTAGCCGAAGCGTACTAATAGGTCCATCGACTTTTTACGTTCTCAGATTCGTTTGTCCCTAGTGGCAAGCGGGTCTGAGGAGTGCATTGACTAGTTATTGGTGTGTGCCAAACACATTCGATAACGATTGTTAGCTTTCGCTCTCTAATCGTGACCATATCAATACAGCATTGATATGGACATCGATAGACTTTTATCCGTCAAACGATAAGAGCCTATTCGGTGCCCATAGCGAGAGGGAAACACCTGTTCCCATGCCGAACACAGCAGTTAAGCCTCTCAGCGGTTACAATACTTGGGCCTGAGCCCTGGGAAAATAGCACGGTGCCGTATTATAAAAAGACCACCCTTACAGGGTGGTCTTTTTCTATAGCGTACATTTTCCATGAAAAACGTACAGGTTGCTAACGTAATCTGTATCACATAGTTCTGGTACGCTACATATATCCCAAGCAGCCAAGGAAAATATCTCTACATACGCAGCAGTCGCTGGCACAGTGCTTCGCCGCGCCGCAAACGCTCCACTATATATTCACGGGCATACGGTCCAAGCGGCGTATCCTCTGCCTGGGCGAACGCCACCATGGCGGGTATCAACGGCAGGTATTTGCTAGCCAGCCGCATAGCCCTGCGCGGGTCCTCGCTATACTTCAGGCCCGTGCAATTATCAATAAAATCGGACAGTTTTATAACACGGGCTCGGGGTACATCTTGCAGGGAACTTTCTACGTGCGCCCGGTACTGTGCATGGCGGTCACGCGCTGGATCAAAGATAGGGTTGGTGACCGCCGCAACCAATTCGGCCGTACCTATGCTGAAGCGGTGGGCGATAAAACTGACGGCGGCACTCCGGTCTTCCGGGCCGCCTACGGTGGCGCTGCTGCCACGGATCAGGCGTTCCGGATGGTCCTCCACGGTGTCATGTAACAGTGACGCCACGATTATCTCAGGGTCATATACCCGAAAATGGTACGGAATACGTGTAGCAACCCGCAACAGATGCGTGGCATAGGGATGCTCGCCTCGGGTGTCGCCGTGGTGCGCCATAATGGCTAGTTCAAGCGCGTCGTCTATGACGATGCGCGTGTCCGTATCGAATGCAATCTGGTCGATTTCCAGATTGAAACGGTCTTTGAGCCCGGCGAACCCGTAGCGCTGCGTTACTTCATGCAAGGGCAGGCTGCCGAGCGAGGCTTCCTCAAGAATTTCCATGCGGCTCATTGTACACTACAATACCACCTAAAATTGTGTAAATATGACATCGCTGCAGCCCGGCTGGAACATAGCCAAACGGCGCGGTCCGCTTATCTCTCCACGCAGGGAAGGTATAAGTGAACTCGCGCCGGGTGACGGAGGACTGGTCGGAGTCTGTGCAGGAGGTTATGTGGTGCAGAATGTGACAGCGTTGATGAACCCCTGATGGGGCAGGAAGTTCGCTTTCGTCAGGCGTATGCCGCCCGGTGCGATCATGGCGGGGGTGATGTTGATCAACCGGTCGTCGTGGTGGATGCGTGGGTCGGCGTCGTCGGTCCGGATGATGATCGACTTGGCGTGGGACGTGAAACGGCCGAGGGCAGCGGTGGTGCCGGTGAAGGTGAGCGTGACGTAGGTCTGCTGATTGATCTTGCCGCGGCTGATGGTGCTGTCGCCTTTGAACTTGATGTTCGTGCCGTGGTACTCCACGCCTTGCTTGTACGAAATGGTGAAGGATGTGAGGCCGCGGTCGCAGCGGTACGTCATGCCATGGTTCCAGTTGCTGGTTGACGGGTGGTCGTTGAGGCTGGTTCCGATGGGGTAGGCACCTTTGGTAGTGCTGATGGCCGGGTAGGCCTCGATCGATGACGGTCGTACCGGCTTGGTCGGGGTGTGGGCTGTGCTTGAGTTTTTGTCGGATGCGGAGGGGTCAAGCGCGGGCTCGGTGAGCGGGGCGCTGATCCAGATGGCGCGGTTTTCGACGTGCTCATAGTGGATTTCGGTGAGTGTCATCCCGACTTTCACGACTCCGGCTACGATAAGCGACATGACACACGCAGCGGCTACGACATACATGATTGCGGTTGTGATCTCCACGACAGTGTCAAGCAGGTTGGGCTTCTCGGCCTTCGACAGCCTGTCGGTGTTCTGCATTGTGAATCTCCCTGTGATATAGGGGTGCCCTTGCAGGGCATCGATATTGAGGCTCCTGACGTTCTCACGTCACTTTTATATATTATAGCACGATATTCAAATTATGTCTATTGTATGCGGCCTGCCTCACTTATGGGCAATTTTACACTAACTCAGAAAAGTGTACCTGTTGGGGAGGATATTCCGTTGCTACCTCTGGAGTGCTCCGGTGCGAGCACTGCAAGGGATGAAACGGAGGGCGGCTTGCGCCGTGCTGGATCGCTCGAAAGCAATCCCTGCACGGCGCAAGCGCGCCCATCCGGAAGGTTATGGCTCCTTCTGGTGCCAAGACGATGCGTGAACCTTGCGGTTCACACTTGGTATGTCCGTCGTCCGCGGACCGTATTTCTTACCAGCCTCCGCCGGAGTCCGACGAGCTGCCGGAGTCGAAGCTGCTGCCCGAGTCATAGCTTCCGCCGCCAGAGTCGCCGCTACTCCAGCTGCTGCCGGAGTCGCTGCTCGACGAGCTGCTGGAACCAGAGTCCCAGCCACCGCTTGATGAGCCGCTGTCTGCGGCGGGTGCGGGGTCGCTGCTCCAGGAGCTGCCGCTGTCAGTGGTGCCCGAGTCGGTTCCGTTGTCGGAACCTTCCCACGAACCACCGTCGGTGGTGCCGGCGCCGACCGTCTGGCTGCCCGAGTCGTCGGTCCAGTCGTTGGTCGTGTCGCCGTCGGCCCAGTCGCCACCATCGGCGTTGCCGGTGGTAGGGCTGGTGTCGACGGCGCCGTTGCCGGTGCTCTGGTCTTCGCGCTCGCCGTCACGATACCCGTCGGCGTAGCTGCCGTTGCTGTCGTGGTGGTCGTCGAAGATTTTCTCCGCCAGCACGTAACTCCAGAACGGGTCCTGGTAGAAGCCCGGCGCCATGTACATGCCGTTGTAGAGGCCGCCAGCGTAGAAGTGATCGAAGCCGGGCTGCTGCGTGGACTGCGACTGGTAGGTGGTGTTGTTGACCACCACCGTGCTACCGTCGGGCCGCCGGGCCCGGATGGCCCGCGGCGTCCGCTGGGAACCCTGTGGCGTGTAGCCGCCGGTTGCGGGGTCGTTCACGATGTCTTCCTCCGTCTGGGGGTCGATGAAGTGATCGGACGTCCGGGCGTCGCCGTCGTACGGCTGCACCGGGCTTCCGGCCTGGTTGGCTTCCGCCCTCGCGGCCTCGAGCGCGCTCTGCGCATCCTCGAGGTACTCTTCTGCGGACTCGATGTCGTTCGCAGCCAGGGCGTCCTGCCCCTTCTGAACGAAGAGGGAGGCGCGGGTCTGGGCGCTGCTCGGAGCACTGCTGCCGTAGATGTCCAGCAGCTCGGTGTTGACCGTCTCGAGCCCGTTCTTGACGCGCGTCTTGCGCCGGTTGGTCTCCGACTTGCGCTTGCGACTGCGCACGACGATCCACACGATCACCCCGACCAGCACGAGGCTGCCGAGGATGATCCAGAAGATCACCCAGCCGTGGCCATCCTTCTGCGGCACCGGGGCCGCGGTGCTCGTCCTGGTGGACGTGCCCGCGCGGCCGGTGTTCGCAGTGGTGTTGTTGGTGGCGACCTTGATGGCCGCGACCGACGTCACCCAGGTGGTGTAGGCTTTGAACGGGTCCTTGCCACTGGTTCTGGCCGCGCTCTTGGCGAGCGGGCCGGCCTGGTTGGCGACCACCGACGGCACGTTGAAGCCGTTGGCGTAGAAGCCATCCTTGGTGGACGCGCCGATGACCTGCGCATTGCTGCCGAGAGCGGCGAAAGCCTGGTGCAGGCCGGCGAGCAATTGGGTCTGCTCGGCCGGGGTACTGCTCGGGGCCTTGTCGTTGTCCAGCAACAGCACGTAGATCGATTTGCCACTGCCGGTGATCTGGCTCTCCAGGGTGGAGGCCTGAGCGCCGGTGATGGTCGGCTTGGCACGCGGGTCCAGGTAGACGTGATGCTTACTGGACTTCAGCTGCGATACCACCTGGTTGAAGTAGGCGGTGTCGACCGCCGGAGCTGCCGAAGCGGCACCCGGCAGGGCCAGGGCTGTGACTGCGGCCGCGCCAAGCGCGCCCGCAAGCATTCGCTTGAGAAACATGTTGTTAACTGCTCCTAACGGATAGGACCGGAAAGAAACGCCTCACGCTTGGTGCAGCACCCGGGTGGGGCACTGCGCGTTGACTGACCTATTTTACCTGAAAATAATGTGTAATGCAATAATAATTTAGAACTGTCAATACTCTAGGGGTAGGAACGGCGGCAGATATCCCATAAAACTAGCATAATCCTATAACCATTACCTAAAAGTATTGACATGAGCATAATAAAATGATATCATAAGCACAATTCGGAAAGCGAAAGAGGGTTGCAGGTTTGCATTAAAACCGGCAGCTCTTTTGTATTCCGAACCAAGTATCAAATCTTACACCTTGGGAGGTGTTTACAATGGCTGGAACTAAAGCTGGTGGCCAGAAGGCTGCCGCAACCAACAAAAAGAAGTACGGTGACGATTTTTACGCAAAGATCGGCAAAAACGGTGGCCACAAAGGTAAGACCGGTGGTTTTGCTGCTGGTGACGCCGGCCGCGAACGCGCTCGTGTATACGGCGCGATCGGTGGTCGCATCAGCCGCCGCACCAAGAAGGCTGAATAGCCCTCACTGACCGCTCTCTTACGAAATACACCGCAGCAATGCGGTGTATTTCGTTATGCGGACGCAGTAGCGGCCTTTTGCAGGCGATAAGGCCGGCATAAGCGGCTACGGGTGACCGTCCACTCAGTTTGGCAGTTAAAACAGCGGTAGCGCGATTCTGACGCCTGCAGCGAGCGCCCAAAGCAGGCGGGGCAGGTGGCCCGCAGGTGCAGCCAGTCGCGGTAGGTGTCCAGACAATCCTGTACATAGTCCTCGTCAAGCTCTACGGAGTAGCGCGTAGCCAGTTTTCGGGCCTGGTCCCACGCCAGACCTTCTAACTGAACCAATTCTATATCATGTGCATAATCACTATGGCCTAAGATTGCATGTCCAAGCTCGTGAAGCAGTGCAAATATGCCATGCTGGGTATTTTTGCCGGTTTTTTTATACGAAACGTGTCGTTTGCCGGCATGCCAGGCAAACTGGGCGCTTTCCACGAATGACAGATCAGGATAATCAGCGGCGATTCGGGCAAGCAATGCGTCCAAGCTGAGCGTGGTCCGCTCAGGCATACACGCTCCGGGCCAGATCGTAGCAGCCATACACCACGGCTTCTTCGGGCCGCTGGGCTTTGATGATGGGCGGCACCGGCGCAAGCGGGGTGGCGTATTTTTCCAGCTCCGCCACCAGCAGATCGTGATATTTTTCCAGGTAATGGCCTACGCCACCGCCCAGCACGATGACATCCGGCTCGGTCACTGCTATCACGTCCAGGAATCCGATGGTCCAGTCCTTGACGATGGCCTGCCAGATGGCCGGGTCTTCGATCTCGGATGCCTCTAGGTTGTATTTTTCATAAATGGCTTTGCCGCTGGCAAAACTTTCCCACTTTACGATCTTGTCGCCGCGCTGTAGCATCATCTGGCCCGGTTCGGTATCGGCCATGGTCGGGTCGATGTGCTGGTCCACGATAAAACCGCCGCCGATACCTGTGCTGATAGTCAGGTACAGCACTTTGGCGTGCTTGTCTTTGACCAACATCGCCTCGGACAGCCCGGCCAGGTTGGCGTCGTTTTCGAGCAGCATCGGGCAGTGGGTCAGGCGCTCGACATCCCGCTGGATGTGTTCGTTTTCCCAGCCTAGGTTGCCGCCTTTTTCAAACACGCCTTTGTCACGGTCGATAGCTCCGGGTGCAGCTACGGCACCGGCCCGGAAATCGTGGGTTTTCAGCTGCGCCAGATTGCTTTTCAGCTCCACCAGGAACTGGTCGTAATCTGTTGGAGTGGGGAATTTGAGCGACTCATGAATAACGCCCTCGTTGGTGAGCGCTGCGATGAGCGTCTTTGTCCCGCCGATGTCTATCCCCACGTACATGTTGCTAGTAGTATGGCACATCCTGGCAGCTGCTTACAATTCCGATCTTTGTAGGTCGGAAGCGTGAGAACTGCCAGGAGCTATTGATGGCGCGTACTTCGCGGGAATGGGCGGATGCCTATAGAGGCGTCCGCGCGCAAACGTCACTTGTAGCGAAACCAATAGTCCTGGAGCTCTTGTTACTCGTCGTACGTCCATGGGCCTCTTTGGCGTTTCATCATTACGATGAATAGTTCACGCATGGTGCTGTAGCGGTAGCGAGGCAGAAAGCCATACAACGCTGTCATGACGGCGACGACAGGCCAGATGAGCAGCAAGTACTCACTGAACAGGCCGAGGAGCTTGCCGTAAGCGAAACCGAACACAAAGAGCCAGAACGTCCAGAAGTACCAGACATCCCAGTAGTTCGTAACGGCGGCGCAGAGCAGCAAGACACCATAGATAGCCCAGCCGAACAGTTCGGCCTTGGTCTTCACGATCTGCCAGACGGTATGCGGATGGGTGGCGGTCGGTTCGGTCATTGCCATTGCCGGCTCCATTCTTGAGGTAACGTCGACTGATGGAACTGAAAACCGATTTCAATGGAGCTTGCCCAACTGTTGTCGATGGTCTCACGCAGGGTAGTAGTGGTACCCAGGCACAAAGCTCGCAAATATCGCAAGGATGACGCGCAGAAACCGCCTCCAGGGCAGTATGTAGGGCTGTAACAAGAGAGTTAAGATACATCAGGTGAGTTTATGGTAAGCCCAACGACTGAATAATCATATTATACAACTGTTATAAGAAGTACGCAAATATTCAACACAGCGGAGTCGTAAAAAGTATTCTTGGGTATTGTATAAGGGCTGGGGTTTGAACTGTGGCGCATCATTCTTGAGTTAAAAAGCTAGGAGACAAGTGGTGCGCGGATGGCGGCCTGGGTGCACGACGTGATTCGATCACGTCATTACCCAGGCCGCCTGCGTTCCGCTGCCTAGTGGCCGTTGCCGGTGTCACCGTTCATCTCACGGACTGCTTTGTCGATGACGCTCACGGCGTGGCCTAGGACCTGGTGCGTGTTCAGCACGATGCCGGCGATCGCCTCTTGGCGATAGATGAGCGTAATGCGTTCCGGGTCGTCCATCGCTGCATCGGGGTCGATTGTCACGGCGAAAAGACTGCCGGCGCTTGCGACGGTCTTTTCCAGGACGGGCACGATGTCCAACATGGGGTCGTTCGGCTCGGCCTTGATGTAATAGGTGGGCCTGTAGTGGATCTCGTAGCCACTCAGCGTTTCCATTTCGGGCAGCGGGAGTACTTTGATTCGTTGCACGGCTGTCTCCTAGCTGGTCGTACTGCACGTACGGTCGGTATATCAGAAATACATGATTGCCGGGATCGTACTGCGTGTAAGGGGTGCGTTATACGCGGAACTTCTGCGGCTCAACGCTATAACTAAACAACTCTAGTATAAAATGGCGATTATTGCAAATGGCTGCGGCGCACGGGTATGCAGGCTTTGCCTTATCCATACTCTTACGGTATAATAGAAGGTAATCTTACGGGTTGTGGGGTACCGGCACCTATTCAGGTGTTACTACTGCATATTCACCGCGAGAAATACACTACAGAAGGAGGCATCGTAAGAAAATGCCAAAGAACAACACAGTAACAATGGACGAGCTGCTAGCTGGCAGTGAAGTCAAACAACTCGAGGCCGGAGACGTCATCGAGGGACAAATCGCGTCAGTACGCAAACACCAGGTCTGGATTGACCTCGGCGCGCGTGGCGTGGGAGTGGTTATGCGTCGCGAAGTCGGCCATGGCCAAGCATTAGAAGAAGGCTCTAGCGTTACCGTTAGCGTCATCGACCCCGAAATGGAAGAGGGCTACGCACTGCTCAGTATGCGCCGTGCTGCCAAGGACCGTGGTTGGGACGAACTCCAGCGCGTGTTCGAAGCAAGCGAAATCGTGGAGGTTTCTCCATACGACGCAAACCGTGGTGGTTTGCTGGTAGAGCTGGAAGGCATCCGTGGTTTCCTGCCCGTATCGCAGCTGGCTGCTGGCCATTACCCACGGGTAAGTGGCGCAGACAAAGACGAAATCCTGCAAAAGCTCAACCAGCTCACTGGTAAGCCGATCCGTGTTCGCATCCTGGATGTGAGCCGCAAGGACAACAAGCTGATCTTCTCCGAGAAGGAAGCCGTCAAGGACGACATGCAGGCCCGCTTCGCGGAACTGAAAGTCGGTGATAGCGTAGAAGGCATCGTGACCGGTGTTATCGACTTCGGCGCATTCGTGAACGTCGACGGTATCGAAGGCTTGATCCACATCAGTGAAATCAGCTGGGAACGTGTCGAAAACCCACGCGACTATGTCAAGGTCGGCGAAACCGTCAAGGCAAAGATCATTGCTATCGACAAAGACCGCCTGTCCCTCAGCCTCAAGCAGATGCTTGAAGACCCATGGCTCAAGGAAGTGAAAGCTTTTAAGAGCGGTGACGTGGTAGAGGGCAAGATTACCCGCATCACTCCATTCGGCGCATTCGTGCAGCTGAGCCCGAGCGTTGAAGCTTTGGTTCACGTATCCGAAATGGGTGACGACGACAACATCGACCCCGAAAAAATCTTCCAGCTGAACGAAAAGAAAGAGTTCAAAGTGCTCGAAATCGACACCGACGCTCGCAAAATTTCACTCAGCCTGAAGCGGAAATAATTCCGATAACATCAGCTAACCATCAGTGCTGTCGTCGGTAAAACGGCGGCACGCTGTGCAGAAAGGAGCAACAACATGGCTACGACTATACAGATCGAAGACAGCATAACCGTCGGCGCTCTGGCAGAACAGCTTAAGCTCCCCGTAACACGCCTGATCGGTGAGCTGATGAAAAACGGCATTATGGCAACCATCAACGAGCGGCTCGATTTTGATACCGCTACGATTATCGTTGGCGAACTAGGACTCGATGTAGAACTGGAGCGCAAAAAAGTAAGCGCGGAGCCGGTGAAGCGTGAAAAGCGCGTCGAGAGCGCAAATGCTACGCAGCGCCCACCGGTGGTGGCAGTGATGGGTCACGTAGACCACGGCAAAACCAGTCTGCTCGACGCTATCCGTGGTGCGCAGGTGGCCAAGGGTGAAGCCGGTGGCATCACCCAGCACATCTCCGCCTACCAGGTGGAGCACAGCGGTCGCCTTATCACCTTTCTGGACACTCCCGGCCACGAAGCCTTCGCGGCCATCCGTGAACATGGGGCACACCTGACAGACATCGTTATCCTGGTCGTAGCTGCAGATGATGGGGTAAAACCGCAGACCATCGAGGCTATCCGCTATGCACGCGGTGCCGGTGTAAAAATCATCGTAGCCATCAACAAGATCGACAAAGAGGGCGCAAACCCAGGATTGGTCAAAGGGCAACTGGCCGAGCACCAGGTTATTTCTGATGAGCGTGGGTTTGGTGGTGACGTACCGATGGTGGAGGTCAGCGCCAAGGCGGGCCAGAATATCGACACACTGCTCGATACCATATTGCTACTGGCAGATGTGGAAGAACTCAAGGCTGACGCCAATGTTCCAGCCCGTGGGCTGATCATCGAAGCGCACGTCGAAACCGGCCGTGGCCCGATCGCGCACGCACTTATCGAAGAGGGCACCATGAAAGTCGGCGATTTCATAGTCAGTGGCGGCACCTATGCCAAGGTTCGTAACCTGGATTCTACCGCTGGCAAACCTATCAAATCTGCCGGACCGTCTACGCCGGTCGTCATCAGCGGCTTCAAGACCTTGCCGGAATTCGGTGATCCGTTCGCAGTCGTTGCCAACGAGAAAATCGCACGTTCACAGGCGGAAGCAGTCGCCGCAGAGCGGGCAAGTGGCAACGGCCGTACCGATATCAGTGGCAGTGAACTGCTGCGTATCATCAGCCGCAACGACAAGCTGCAGGAACTGCCCATCATCATCAAGGCCGACGTGCAGGGCTCGATCGCCTCTGTGGCTGACAGCCTCAAGAGTGTCGAAACCGACGAAGTCGCCGTGCGGGTAGTCGGTTCGAGCGCTGGTTCCATCAACGAAAACGACATTCACATGGCGCACAGCTCCGGTGCGATCATTTACGGATTTAATACCACGGTAGCACCAAATATCCGCCGTCTTGCCAGTCGTGACTCGGTTTCGATCCGCTTGTATAACGTCATATATGAGTTAATTGATGATGTAAAGAATGAGCTCAGCAGTTTGTTGGCCGACGAAATCATCGAAAAGCAGGTGGGTGAGCTGGAAATCAAGGGTGTGTTCAAAACTACTAAGAGCGAAATCATCGCCGGTGGTGAAGTAAAGAGTGGCACGCTCAAAGTCCCGGCCTTCGCCCGCATATTCCGTGGCAAGACACAGATCGGCGACGCTGTGCTGACCGGCCTCAAACGCGGCCCCAATGACGCCAAAGACCTGGCTACCAGCGAACTCGGCGGCATCAGCCTGAGTACCACCACGCGTATACTGCTGGAGCTGGGCGACCGCATAGAATTCTTTACCCGCGAAAACGTGGAGCGCACGCTCTAGGACTGTTACAATAGAGATATGTTAAAACTCGATAACAACCTCCTTACCGAATTAGGCCTGGGCGCGCTGCCCGAAGAGCAGAAGAAGGCCATGCTCCAGCACATCTACGAAACGCTGGAGCTGCGCGTGGGCACCAATCTGGCAAATCAGATGACCGACCAGCAGCTTGAAGAATTCGAGAAGTTTATCGACGACGGTGGCGATGCCAACCAGGCGCAGGCTTTGCAGTGGCTGGAAGCAAACCTGCCAAACTACAAGCAGGTGGTTAACGAAGTATTCGAGGCGCTCAAGGCGGAAATCCGACAAATGGCTCCGCAAATTGTGGCCAGCAGCAGTGCTAGCGCGGCCCAGCCACAGGATCAGATATCCGACCCGGCTTCTGCCGCCCAGTACCAGGCGCCATCCGTCGCGCCGGTACCTCCTCAGCCGCAACAGCAGTTCCAGGCTCAGCCCGGTGCTGCGCCACAACCGTACTATCAGCCCGCTCCTCAGACTGCCGTACCTGCCGATCCTGCATCCCAGCCTCCAATGACGCAGCCACAGCAGCCGTCTGCACAGCCACAGTCCACTTCTGCACCGCAGGCTCCCTCACAGCCATACACAACGCAAGCTCCTACTGTTCAACCGCAACCGGATCCCGCAGCATACTTCCCGCAGCAGCAGCCCCCGGCAGGGCCTGGCGGTTACCCGCAGCCACCACAACAGTAGGCAGCGTCGACTAATACTCAATTTATATCGGTGAACATTAGTGGTGAGCAGCTATGCCCGGCCCGACAGCGATGTTGATTTTATATAATATTGTTCTATAATACATATATTCCTGAATGGAACGGGCTGACAGGGCTCTCCTCTGTAAGTCGCTTGCACAATAACTAAGGTGCAAGTGGCGATCTGCTCTTTTGGAGTGATCATGGGAAATAATTCGGGCCGGACGGTCGGGGCTTTCGCAGGGGCGGGGATCTCGTTCTTTGCAGTGACCGTTCTGGCGACCGTTACGTTCGCCCTGGGTATCGTGGTGAGCCTCTTCGGCTTGCTGTCGAGCTGGCACACTGCGGTCTTCATCCTTGCGGTGACGATCTTGGTGGTCGTGCTGGAGTTCGTGATCGGTGTCATCGCCGGTGCCATGCTCGGCCGAAAGGTCGGTGCCCTGGACGACGCCAAGGATTCCGCCGACGGCCCCGCGCCTGACCACTCGGCGGGTATCTACCCGCCGCGCGCCGACCGGTAAATCCTGCTCCAAAGACTCCTCACGGAGTGCAGAACGCGGACGGAGCGGCAACCTTTGCAGGTTGCCGCTCCGATCCGTATTTTTTATACGCAAATTTAGTGCAGGTCTTTGCCGTAACCGTTCAAGAATGCATCGATGGGCATTGCTTGTTTACCCGCGGGTTTCAGGGCGTCTATCATGAGTACGCCGCGTGCGCAGTAGATGCCAAGCGATTTATCTTTGTGCCACAGGGTGCCTGGTTCGCCGTCGCCGGGTTCGGCATGAGCTGCGGTGATAATAACGGCATGTCCGCCCAGAATACACCGGCTCTTCGGCCAGTCCTGGTACGCGCGGACCTCGCGCTCCAGCTGCGAGGCAGGCTTTTTCCAGTCCAGGATGCCGTCTTCTTTGGTGAGCTTTCGTGAGTAAGTCGGAACTACGGAATATCCCACGATGCCCGCCACCTTTTCCTGTGAGGCGGTCTTTACCTCGCCCGCCAAGTATTTGGGCAGCGTATCCCGCAGCAGTGCATAGCTCAGCTCTATAAGGTCGCGGGTAAGCTCCGGGGTAGTTATGGTGGCTGGCAGATCGTATTCACCAATTGCGAGCAGCGGGCCCTCGTCCATGGCTTCTACGAGCAACATCAGGCTCACGCCTGTCTTGGTCTGGCCGCTGAGTATGCTGAAGGTAATCGGATCGGCACCGCGCCACTGCGGCAGCAGCGAGAAATGACTGTTCAAAATGCCGAGCGGAAAAGCATCTATAACTTTTTGTTCAATGATAATGCCGAAGTCTATCAGCACGGCGACGCGGCTTTTAAACTTGGCGGCGAGCACTTGCTCGGTCACCGATTTTTTGTTCGCCGCTTCCACTATGTGCAGCCCAAGCTGCTCTGCGGTCTCTAATACTGGTACACTGCCGTGGTGGTGCGGCGGGCGCGGTTTTGTTACAACGGCTTCAATATGAAAGGTCTTGGCCAGCAGCACGAGCGATGCTGCGGCTACGGGTCCGCTACCGAAAAATACTATCGATTCGTTCATCAGTCACCCCACAAGGCGGTGTTATCGCGGACGTCTTTTTCGTAGTCTAACTGTTGTAAATTTCCATCCGCATTCAATGTGTAGAAAGCTAAGGGAAGGTCTTTTATGTGGTCCAGGAACACCGTTCCGTTGGTGTGGTCGATCTCGTGCTGGAACACCCGGGCCAGGAACCCCTCGGCCGATAAACGCACTTCTTTCCCTGTTATATCGAGCGCTTTGATACGGACTTTGCTGTAGCGGGGCACTTTGCCGTATACGTCTTTCACGCTTAGGCAGCCTTCGAAATCTTCGATGAGTTCGCCTTCGTATTTGGTGATGACCGGATTGATGAACGCACGGAATGTCGTGTCGCTTTTGTTGTCAAAATCATTACGGACGACTATGACGCGGAGTGGTACATCGATCTGGATCGCTGCCAATGCCACCCCGACTTCGTGTTCGCGGGATGCTTCCCATTCCAATGTGATGTCGCACATGTGCGTGATGAGATCTGCAGTAGCATCATCGATATAGCCGACCTTTTTGGAGGCTTGGCGCAAGTGTGGATTCGGTAAGGCTATAAGTGGCTGGTTGTCCATATTGCTTTTAGTATACCGAACCCTGTTGCGACAGGCTAGTACCCTTGAACTCATTTTTGATTTTATGAATAGGTGCGTGTTTACAGTAGATTTGTCGGGTCGATGTCGTAGGTCCAGCCGGAGGGTAATGCCTCTATGATTTCCACCAACGTTTGGCGACTCGGTGATTTCAGCAGCAACTGCCAGCTGTACTTGGTTTTTTCACGCGGGTGGAATGATGGGGCGGGGCCGTCAATGTTGATATTCTTGTGTGTCTTGGCTAACTGCGCCGAAAGTGCGTTCGCGGCCTTTTCGGCAGACACGCTGCTCGCACGCAGACAGCGCAGCTTCAGCAGGTACGTAAACGGCGGAAAGTGAAATAGCTTGCGTTCGTGCATTTCCGCTGCGTAAAATTCCGGCCATTTCCGGTGGACCGCGGACAGCAGCGTGATATTTTCCGGGTCGTACGTCTGCACTACGACCGTGCCGGCGCGGTGGCCGCGCCCCACACGCCCCACTACCTGGCTGATCAGCTGGTAGGTCTGCTCGGCGGCAGTGTAGTCGGGTATGAGTAGTGACGAATCCGCATTCACGATGCCGACAACAGATAGCTTGGGCAGATCCAATCCTTTGCCGACCATCTGCGTGCCCACGATGATATCCACATTGCCCGCCGTCAGTTCGGCTAGATGTTGCTCAAGCCGCTCTGCTTTTTTAGCATCAGTATCGAACCGCTGGATACGCGCTGCCGGAAAGAGCTTTTTGAGTGCATCGACCACTGCCTTGGTGCCGACGCTTTTAAACAGGATTTCGGTGTTGGCACACACCGGGCAGCTGGTGGGCAGCTGGCTGGTAAAACCGCATACGTGGCAGCGCAGGCTGTGTTCGTCGCCGTGATAGGTCAGCGCCAGGTCGCAGTTAGGGCAGAGCGATTGCCAGCCGCAGCTGTTGCACAGCACTACGTTCGCCGTGCCGCGGCGGTTCAGGTACAGCAGTGATTGCTCGCCGTGCTCCATACTGCCCGCGATACGGGCCAGCAGGGTGTCACTCAGCAGTGGGCTGCGGCTGAATAATTCGTGTTTGCGCATATCCACCATCTGGATAGTGATGGCAGTGTCGGCCTGCTTGGCCAGGCTGTGCATTTCCACGATGGGGCGTTTCCGCTGCTCCGCAAGATAATAATCTTCGACCGCCGGTGTGGCCGAACCGAGCACGAACGTGGCGCCGTGCAGCATGGCAAGTTTTGCGGCTACCCGGTTGGCGTGGTAGTGCGGTGCCGATTCGTTCTTGTAGGCGTTATCGTGTGCCTCGTCCAGCACGATCAAACCCACGTTCGCGATGGGCGAGAACAGCGCCGAACGAGGCCCGATGACGATCACCGGCTCGGTGGCAGCTAGCAACTCATACCAGATGGCGCGCCGCTGTGCCGCCGTCAGCTGCGAGTGCAGCACATACACCCGGTTGCCGAATACTCTGCGGAATGTTTCCGTCAGTTGGGCCGTCAGGCCGATTTCCGGCGTAAGTATGATGGCTGATCTGCCGGCCGCGACCGTACGGTTGGCCAGGTCCACATACACCCGAGATTTGCCGCTGCCGGTTATGCCATGCAGCAAAAAGGTGCCCGGCCCCTGGATGGCATGCAATGCCTGTGTCTGGTCGGGGCTCAAGCTCGGCAACTTTGTCGCATCCACCGGTTCCATGGCAGGGCTGGCAGGCAGCGCAGGGAACAGTTCCGTGGGTGGTACGAACTGCCGCACCACGGCACCGAGCGGTGCCGGGTAATATGCCCGCAGCCATGCCATCAGCTGGATGCTTTCCGGCGGCACGGGCGGAAAGGGTGCGACCGCCGCAATCGGTTTTACCGTGAAGCTCGGCTGGGCCACGCTGCGGAGCACGATGCCCAGCGTGCTGCGGGCGCGCAGGGCCACGCGCACGATCTGCCCGGGCTTCAGCACCTCGTCACTGCCGTAGGTGAGTGCTTCATTGCCATGATATGCCAGCGCTCCCACCAAAACCTCATAGTAGTACATACTAGTAGTATAAGAGCCGCGTGCCGGAAAATCCTAAGAAGTTCCTGCCCGGGAATAGTAAATCCAGTTGAAATCCCCTAGAGGCCAAGCTATACTAAGATGTACGTTGTTGTTAGCACAATAAGGACCGAAGTGGATACGGGAAAGAGTATAGAATGTTAGATGTTTTTATCACCTCAAGAGTGCGCCGCAAGATCATTGTGATCTATGCTAAGTACCCAGATTTCAAAACCCATGTCCGCGGTCTTGCCAAGCTTATCAAAGAAGATGCTGGCAATATCCAGCGGGAACTCAAGCGGCTCGAAAAGGCCGGTTTCCTGATAAGCGAAAAACAGGGCAACACCAAGATCTACTACACGAACAAGCAGTTTGTTATCTTCAAAGAATTGCAGAGCATTGTGCTCAAAAGCCAGCGCACCCAGACCAAGCGCCACGTTTCATAAAGCCTAGCTGGGGCTGCGAATGACCTTGTGATTTAATTACGACGTATTCATAGTTGTAATTTTTACCAATCCCTGTTAATATATCCCAACCATATCACAAGATATGGCATCGCCCTTTTACAGAAACCAGGTGATCCCTCACCATGCACGGTTACGACCCTCAGTTCCAGTCGCTCCTGAGCGCCCGGG
>Ga0247778_1000719_pt1 | contig 29495 bp, 34 predicted proteins | sample UWRJL049202B5_FD_179939 | JGI IMG/M metagenome (GOLD analysis project Ga0247778, IMG submission 179939) | Plant litter microbial communities from Arlington Agricultural Research Station in Wisconsin, United States - UWRJ-L049-202B-5 | ecosystem: Environmental > Terrestrial > Plant litter >...
CGCCTGTCTTGATAGCTGCGAATTTCTTGCCTATTTCAGACGTGTACATTTCGTCGTCATCTTCGTCTTCTCCGGTCGGTTCGTCGACGTCTGCGTCGGCGCCTGAAGATTGCTGGCTGTCGGAGCGGTTTAGGGGGTCTTTGGCTGCGAGGGCGGCGGGGTTCAGGACTTCTACTGCGTGGACTTTTTCACTTTTAGGGGCGGGTTTGGTGGGCTGAGAGGCTTTCGTGACGTGCGAGCTGGAGAAGCCGTCGTGGTAGCCTTCACTTGTGATTTTCTTGCCCTCTTCGATCTCTAGTTTGTTGAGCTCTACCAAGAGCTGCTTTTGTAAATCCTCGATCTTGGTTTGGTGTGTCTTGACCTCCTTAACATATGCCTCGAATCGGTCTCCCTCTTTGTCTTCTTCGACTTTGGCCTTGACTTGGTCTACTAACGCAGCCATCATTTTGGAATAGCTGGGCAGCTCTTTCTCTTGCGAGTGTACGCCGGCGGGTGGTGGTGGAGGCTTGTCATTGTCTTGATCACCAACTGATTCCATGATAGCTTGGAACATCAGCTCATCAGGACTGCGCTTGTCTGCTTCTCCCGCGTGTGACTCCAGAGCCGTAAGGAGGCCATTGATCCGCTTGAGTAGCCCCTCGTTGATGGTCCGCTCGTATTTATAGGTTTCGATCTTATTTTTTCGCTCGAAGCGTTGCTGGTGGATTTGGTTCTGTTTTGCTCGAATGAAAGACTTTTTATCAACGTTGGGGTGGACTTCGATGTCGGAGTCGTCGCTCAGCTCGAGAGCATCCTGGAGTTGTCAGCCTTGAGGTTCAGCCTGGTGGGTTGGAGGGGGAGAGGTAATCGATAATGGGCTGTTTGCGCAGTTCTTACCCATTTGCTGTAATCTACAGGCATTTTTTGCGATTTGAATCTTTACCTTCTGCAGAAATTGTCGTGTTTATGAAAAGTTCAAGTGGTTGATTGAATCTCCAACTTTTCTTGGATGGAATGTTCTCTGAGGAGCCATACCATGACCCCACGTGCGCCTGATATTCAAGGCACCATAATATGAATCAAAAACCCGGTGCACCGATGACGGCTCGTATTGGAAGCTAGACATTTTGGCTCGTCTCTGGTATCCCTTCATAATTTATTATACTTGCTCACTCAACAATCATCCGCGTTCCTCCGCGCAGCGCGACGATGGACTTTCGACGACGAAGATATACCTGCGAAATACTCCGGTGATATCAGCCGCTCTGATATAATTACAAGCAGCAATGCGCCGAGCTCTGGTGCTCAGAGCCCACGGCTGGGGGACCTCGGTCTCCGATATAGCTTCAAGACATCTTACAAAATCGACATCTACACCGACAGCAATTCGCTCACATACCCCAAGATTATTAGAAGTTCCCAGGAGACACAATTCGAGCTTCCAACCACCTCCGAAACCCACATCAACGCCCTTCAGACCCAACACTCCACAGCTTACAAAGCTTCCCTCCCAGCATCGAACAGGCCTAAAGTCGCCATGGCGGCCTGCAATTTCACAATTACGACCATTTAATAGCACATCAAACCTACGAGAAGCGCCAAAAGATACCGATAGACAAGACCACTTAGAGAAAGAACGAGCGCGGCGGGAAGAAGAAGAGGAAGATCAGCTAGACGAAGACAATGGATTCGGGAGGAGCGAGAAGGCTTCCAAAGCTGCGCAAGTCAATTTAAGCGCGCGTCTCTCGAGCACGAAGGCACAGAAAAATTCCGCGGGATTCGGAGAAATATGGAGATTGATCAAGATTGCGAGGCCAGAAGCCAAATGGTTGGGGCTGGCGTTTGCATTCTTGTTGATATCATCATCTATTACGATGTCGATTCCCTTTTCCATCGGGAAAATACTGGATCTTGCGACTAGCGATCCAGAGAAAGGCAACAAGTTATTTGGTCTGGACATTGGCCAGTTTTATATTGCGCTGGGAGCCGTCTTGACGGTGGGAGCTGCGGCAAATTATGGAAGAATCATTATTCTCCGGATTGTGGGAGAGAGAATTGTGGCACGGCTAAGGTCTCAATTGTACAGGCGGACATATGTTCAGAATGCCGAGTTCTTCGATGCCAACCGTGTTGGAGATCTCATTTCACGTCTCAGTTCCGACACTGTGATTGTGGGCAAGAGTATCACCCAAAACCTGTCCGATGGATTGAGAGCGATTGTTAGCGGTGGAGCAGGATTTGCAGCTATGGCTTGGGTCAGCTTGAAGTTGACTGGCATTCTGTGTTTCATGTTTCCACCAGTCGCCATTGGTGCTTTCTTTTACGGACGGATGATTCGGAATTTGAGCAGGAAGATCCAGCGAAATCTCGGAACACTTACGAAGATTGCCGAAGAGAGACTTGGCAATGTCCGTACCAGTCAAGCATTTGCTGGAGAAACCCAGGAAGTTGGGCGATATAATTACCAGATTAAGAAGATCTTCCAACTGGGGAAGCGGGAAGCTATTTACAGCGCTACATTTTTCAGTTCATCTGGATTCTTTGGAAATATGACCATTTTGGCTCTGCTATATTCTGGAGGATCTATGGTGAAGAGTGGAATGATTAGTATCGGAGACTTGACATCTTTCTTGATGTATACAGCCTATGCAGGATCAAGTTTATTTGGGGTGTCCAGCTTTTACTCCGAACTGATGAAGGGAGTCGGAGCAGCGAGTCGACTTTTCGAACTACAAGACCGAAAGCCCACGATCCCTGCAACTATTGGCACGAAGGTGGGATCCGCACAAGGACCAATCAGATTCTCAAACGTGCATTTCGCATACCCAACACGACCAGCAGTCAAGATCTTCGACGGTCTCGACTTCGAAATCCCATCCGGCACCAACGTCGCAATCGTCGGACCCAGCGGCGGAGGCAAATCAACCATCGGCTCCATGCTCCTACGATTCTACACCCCAACCGAAGGTTCCATCTCCATCAACGGCCAAGACATCAGCACCATGAACGCCAAGTCCCTCCGCCGACGCATCGGCATGGTCGGCCAAGAACCCGTCCTCTTCTCCGGCAGCATTGCCGAAAACATAGCCTACGGCAAACCGCACGCCTCACGCTCCGAAATCATCGCCGCAGCGCGAAAAGCAAACTGCCAATTCATCAGCGACTTCCCCGACGGCCTCGATACCTCCGTCGGTGCCCGGGGCGCCCAGTTATCGGGCGGGCAGAAACAACGTATCGCGATCGCTAGAGCATTGCTCAAGAACCCCGATATTTTAATCCTGGACGAAGCTACGTCCGCTCTGGACGCGGAGTCCGAAACCCTAGTCAACTCCGCCCTCGCCGCCTTGCTTAGGGGCCACAATACCACTATCTCCATCGCCCACAGACTCTCCACTATCAAGCGCTCCGATCGCATCATTGTCCTCTCCAACGACGGCAAAGTCGCCGAAACGGGTACATATACGGCCCTGTCTTCTGACCCGCACTCCGCGTTCTCGAAATTGATGGAGTGGCAGATGAGTGGCGGCGATGCGGCGGATAAGAGGGCTATAGAGCCCGAGGGCCATTTGACAGAGGGGGAGGAGATTGCTGAGGATTTGGAACGTATAGAGAGTGAGGGGTTGGATGAGGAAAGGGGCGATGTGAGGACGGGGAAATTGGATAGGTGAGTTTAGCATGGGGAATGGGGAGGATTTTTTCTTTTTTTGTGTGATAAGGGTGGCGTATGGGTTGGGTATGAAATAGGTGGTCTACGGATCGCGTACAAGATGGGATGGCATTTTTCTGTACTATACTCCGCTCGATAGAAGATTGGTAGGTAGGGAAATACGCAATTTTTTCCGCTTCCTACTATTGTTCTTTTGTGCGGCGATGTCAGATGTGCTGGCTTTTCGTGGGACTGAGACAAGGGAAAGAAAAGTTCGCCACCCCCTTTTCCGCTTAGCGAGATCCCGGACTTTGGTGTGGTGTTACTTACCTAGGGTGAGGCTTTTCTGACACAACGTTCTTCGATACTTGGGTCTCAAATTAAATCTCGGTTGGCTTTTTGTTGTATGGCTTGCGCTTAAGGTCACACTGGAAGTATCAAACTGTCATATGCGCAAATTTGGTTAGTTCCCGCCCCTATTCCCCACGAATCACACTTACACCAAATAATAACGCACCGTCTAGTACCCGAGCTATGTACTATATGTCCCGAACCATGGCTCGAGATAATAGGTAGCTAAGGGCTTAAGCTCTGACTCGCGCACAGACTAAGGGAACTTTTTTGTACATTGGGGTATAAAAAGCTCTTCTTCTCCCCAAACTTCTCATTCCTCTATAATTCTTTTTTTCCCTCTTTTTTCTTTTTCTTTTCACAAATATGGATATCTCGCCACCTCTTCCAAATATTTTCCGATATATGCTCGCGTATCTCTGTCCAAGCACTGATATTCTTCTTGCCGGGGCTGTTGTTGCAGCATTGATGTCTTCTGCCTTTTTGCAATTAGCCTTTTGAAATTTAAAATGGAGTGGAATTTAAGCTGGAGGGGGGTTTATGATGGTGTGCTGGGTATTGTCATAACGCCTCTGCTGTATTGCTTTGTGGATTGATGGAAAGCTGTCGCTTTTCTGGATTATATATACGTCGTCACTACTCGTATCGTTGCCTACGTTTCGGGTTTCGAGTTTCATGATCGCCGCTATCGTCAGCTATATCCTTCTTGTCTGTCTTTGGAACTCGGTCTCGGTTTATACCCACTCTCCATCATCATCACCGAGCCATCGCCGCCATCTCCCCGCTTCCAACGTCCGAGTCTTTCTTCAGCGCGGTATTCACTCTGGTTGTCGATGGAGAGCGCATTTCATGATAATTTCGACGTCATCTATCTTCACGGCGCGTTTCCTCTCAGCAACTCAATATCGAATTTCTGCAGTATGTCTCGTCATGGTATTGCCTCATTCGATTTCTGGCTTTGAAATGGTATTCGAAGAAGGATCTCGTGTCCTATCTCTAGAGCGAATTTTCGAGGAAATCGTTATTGTCGAAAGTTGTTTCCGTCACGTAGCGAGGAGGATTCGAGGATCGCGTTCGCGTTCGTGTATAGTGAGGAGGGCAGATTTGCTGAGCTGTCCGAACAACGTCATTTTTGGTCGATACTGAGAGAGGATGTTTACCTCTCCTCGTTTGTTTCATGTCAAGAGGACGGTGGAAGCTGTTCCATACCCTGGATCTGCGAGACGTGGACAAGGGGAAGCTTGTCGCAGCCTCATCTCGAAGTCATGGCAATCCTCAATGAGGCGTAAGGCTCCATAGTTCTCTCCTCTACCTTGTAGTCTGTCCATCAGGATAGATCGAAGCATGCGAGGAGATCTGGGAATGGATTCGAGGAGAAACTCGTAGTCTTGCATCGGCAAGAATAATGGCGCTGATGCTGGGAAGTCGTCTTTTCCCCTGCCGAGGGTGTATTCCATTCCTGCTCGTAATCTGCATGCCTCCGTAATCTTCAAATCTCGACGCTTGTGGATTACTGGCCATTCGTAGACCGTGGTGAGTGGCGGTCAATGTCGTGGACTGTCTGTGGAAATGTCAGCCTTGGTCGAGACAGAGTAACAGCGATTGCCTCTCGCTTTCGGGGTGTTCTTTCCATAGGTCCTCGAGTTATCATATAAGGAGATGCCTTCGGACCCGGCAATGAAGGCATCCGTGCTGAGTCGGCTTGAAGGTGAAGTCAAGGTCCCGCCGGAGCGTCAACGTCAGCAGCCCGTTGGCTGTGGGAGGAACGAGTACGTTTGCTTTGTTTGCGTATCCATTCAAGTAGAGCAAGGATCAAAGAGATAGATTCGGATCCAGCGATGAAGACATTTGTGCTGAGCTGTGATCGAGAGCGCGGGGTCGAGGTGCTTCACCTTCGAGGCACACACGGCAATAACGAGGAGGAGATGGTGGTGTTTGATTCACTTAGAGATTTCATCGGAGCGATATCGAATACTATTCTGCCATGTCACTACGAGATGATAGCGATGGATAGCGATGGATAGCGGTGTCGCTGAGCGGTCGAGCGTCAACACCACCACGAAGGCATCGCCACCACGACAACCACGACAGCGTCGACGGCGATATACGGCAACAGAGATCACAGCGACGAGGAGGATTAGGTCTTCATTACGAAGAATTAGGTAGACAACATCTACAGCTACAGATACGAGTACGACGCCGCCATCCACCCAGCAGACCCTCGCCACCGCCAACACCAGCCCATCAACAGCTTCACAGCATCTCGACATCACAGCACAACAACAACAACAGCACATTCACAGCAACTACGACATCGGCATTCTTCTTCAAGGCCTGGCACGAAGCCAGACACTCAATGAAAAAAGTAATGTGCAGGCACCAAGGAAGTACTGTTAACGCCATCATCGTCAGCAACGACAACCAGGAGGAGGAAAGACGACGAGGACAACTTACGTGTAATACCAAGGGCCCACGAAATCAAAAATTGAACCAGCTTCACCGCCCGAAGACAATGAATACCCTCTCCGATGTGCAATGGATTCAGGTAGAACGTGGAGATTCTTGAGCTTCCAGTTCCTGGTTAAATAGCATTGGAGAAGAAAAGAAGGAAAGTTGGGAGGGAGAAGGGAAGCTTAAATAGAATGGGAGGAAAGCGGCGAATCCTCGCTTACGCACAAAGTTCAATTGTTGCAGTTTGAGCAAACATGGTCGGATTGGGGATAAAAGGGGGGGGGGCTTCCGGGCCGTTTGGGATCCGAGGAGAAGGCGCGTTGCTTGCGTGAGGAACTGACGCGTGCAGCAGGATGAATCCGTTGATCGAGCGGGCATGATGTTTCGATTTCATGAACGGCGACAGTCTGGGCAGCAATCATTTCTTCTTCAAGGTCCAGCACGAGGCTGGGCTCTCAATGAAAAAAGAGTTGGGCAGGCACCAAGGAAGCACTGTTAAAACCACTGTTAGCAGGGTACACAGCAACGACGACGACGACGGGATGAATCAAGGAGGACTTACGTGTAATACCATGGGCCCGCGAAAGCAAAAATTGGGCCAGTCGACCATCCGCAGACAGTGAATACCCTCTCCGATGTGCAATGGACGTGGGCAGAACTGCAGATTCTTGAGCTTCCAGTTCCTGGCCAATGTGATGAAGAAGAAAAGAAAAGAAGAAGAGAGGGAGGGCGAGGGAGATGTCTTTTATGGGAGGGTTGGCGCTAATTTAGTTTGGACACGTGCTGGTTGTGAAAGGGGGGTGGAGGGAAGGGGCGCCTTTCGAGAGACGTGCAGGATGACCTCATTGGATTGAGTGGTGGAATATCTTCAATTGATCAACAGAATACACGGTGCAGAGATCAATCGATACGTTTCACAGCACCAGAATCCGGACAGCAACAATCTGCCCTCGACACGCACTTCATCACCAACAGCTCACCATCATCATCCGAAGGACGCCATCACCACTTCACTTTCCCTCTAGGAACTTAACACGAAACTAAGCAGCAATTGAAACGGTATCTGTATCTATCCTCGAAATCAGAGCGTCATCAAAATTTTAGGCCTTTCACCCCGAGCAGTGAATAGACGCTGCCTTCCGATGTCCCGGATTCTTGAGCAACTGCACCCGATCCTGGTTAATATGAAGAAAAAAGGAAGCCACAACACAAGCGACCGAATACGGCAAAAGTACGCGAAACGATTTGTACTGACCCGAGTCCAGGAAGAACGGGTTGAGGGGTGTGCTGATGTGTGTATAGGTTTTTGACTCTTTGGAGCAGAGCAGACGGCTTGCTGTCTTTGCATAGGCGCTTTAATGCTGCCCATTATACTTTTTTTTTTCATTGCGAGATCGGGTCGAGCCTGGCTTGTGAAGAAGAGATGTATACCTGGGTAGTTCTGAATTAATTTGGACGTGGAGTTGCTTGGTGTTGGGATGGATGGCTTGGAGGCTGGCAGAGCCGGAAGAATCGAAATCCTCTCCTTCACACTCGCAGAAAATCGCCTTAAAATGCAAGCAGTTCAAAGAGGTAAAGAATTCTCTGCTATAATTGAATTGTCAGACTGACTTCCTGACAGCTAAACTCCTCCTCTTCCAACTTCACAGTCAAGACTCTCGCTCAATCTCTCTGTAGTCTGCACCTACCTCCTCCTCTCCTTGGGAACTCTTCCCCGCAGAGTGAACCCTCTCTCTCTTCCCAAACTACGAGCCGGCGAAAGAACCTGCATACCGTCGAAATCCATCTATTCATCATCCAACCCCACAATCACAACCACGAACAACAACGCCTCTTCGCCAGTCCTCCTTCTGCCTACTCTGTCTCCTCCAACCCTACAGACCTCGAACGCTCACAGCGCATGCCTCCCTCCCATCTACCAATCCGTCTCTTCTCTTCAGAGCGCAAGAATCCTCCTCAGAGCTACTTCTCTATCTTTTCAGCACAGCACAGGAAGTCCTCGAGAGGCAGCCTGACCCAAAGGACAGAGGCGACATGGCATTTGCGCAAAGAAGTGAAGGTAAGTCCTACCTTTCCGAATTCGGTATTTGGCTGACGCTGTTCTTCTCTCATAGAAATACCCAAGGACGTAACTCCAGGCCGAACTCTCTTCTTGTTTGAATATAGCAGCGCTGGGGATACTTTCGGGTTAGATGGAGTTCGACGGGATGGAGGCATCAGGTATTCGATATCATGTTCTGGAAGCAGACATCTGGACTTCCAGAAACTGTAGGTGATGGAGTTCTGGCTTTCGATGAATCACCGGACAAGCAATGTACCCAAGTATAACAACACAAGCACCTCAGCCTACTTCAAACCTTCCCCCAAACATTTTCTTTTACGTCCTCTACTACAAAACGGTCAACAATTCAAATACCCCACCTAACCCCCCTTTTCTGACCCCCTCCTAGACTTTTGCTTCCGTTGAAATATACTAACAAGACGGTATCAAACAGCTACTCCCAAAAGAATTCATCCTCCTACCAGCCTCCTGCACCACATGCTCCTACGCGAAAGGTTTCTTCAACACTCCTACTCTATCTACACCAGGCTTTGCACCACTTACTTCCTCAGAGCAGTCGCAAAAGAGGAGTAGTGGTGATACACGGTAGGTTACAACCGTGATGTCTATTTGGCAATTTCTATGCTTCGATATTTGTTAGCGGCCCGGATCGTAGTATATCTCATCTAACATCTAATTTATCAAGTAAGGAGAGGGGAAGGAGTTCTAGTGCCACAAGTGTTGAATATAACAATTCCGCACATCAAGCTCGCTATCCTCCCATTCCCCATCATCTACCAACAACGATATATAGGATTTCCCACCCAAAGAATCGTTTACCTAGAAGTGGCGTGGATTCGGTCTAGCCCAGCTGGAACCTTTGGAAAGTCTCACTTCTGACGGGCCATTGCTTCCAGGCTATGGTGAAAGGGTTTCGACAGTTCAAGATGGGCTGGGCTTGGGACGGACAGTCGTGTGGTGATACTGTATATAGGAGAGTTTTCAATGTGAAATGAGACATTGAGGGACGGTGGTGAGAGAATGCAAATTCACCTCTGCCAATGGGACGGAAAGGTTTACGGCACCTTCGGGAAAGAAGTCACTATACTGCGCAAAATCACTGGCACGAAGTGGAACAATCTGATTTGGTCTTGATACGTTGGCTATGCTAATACAGGATATTGCCGTTCCAGTTACAGTCCCTAGCTATGCTCTCTGGGGCAATCCTTCGGAGGAACTCAGCGTGTGGGTTTCTCCGGCTCCTCAAGATGGGTGCCGGGAGTGGATGAGTACATTGGGAGCGGTGGTTGAACGGCAGGGTTAGGATGTAAAGGAGATGGTTGCTGATATTCCGTCTGGTAATTTTTCTGGATCGGCTGGGGCATTGAGGATGGTGTTGGAATGGCAGAGGCGGGGGGCGAGAGAAGCGATGATTGCTGATTATCCATTTGGTAATTGCTCTGGGGCGGCTGGATCATTGATGGAGGGCTCGCAGGTTGGTTTGTCATGTCTTCCAGGGAGCTGGCAGAGGGTCCAGAGTTCAAGTGTTGAGGCGGGTTGACCCCTTTGACCCAGGTGATGTTCGGATGGTGCTCTTTTACATGATGCGTTATAGCCGGGAGGTCAATCAGTTGACACGGATCTCCGTCGCAGTTTGTGCACTCGAAGGTATTTGAGGTGACGTCTGGCGCGCAAGAATACAAGTCAGCGGATTTGACCAGACCTGCTTCCATACTGTTCCACAGGAGAATAGCCTACCTAGTACATAAATTCCTTGAGGCCAGCTGTGATCATGTACGTTGAACTCCCTCTTATCACTGAAACGGCGTGGACAGAGTTGACACCATTCGAGTGCATTGATGCTATGCACCTGTCTCTCATGGCGTCTCAAGCGCGTGACAGTAGATAAGGTCTTGGAGCAATATGCACAGAAGTACTGACGTGAATCGTTGACCGTCGTGTAAGCAACGCGTAAACTGCCAGGCCATATAAGAGGATCTCCCGGATTCGACATTTTGTGAATGTTTGGAATGGTGAGGATGATTCTCAGAGGCGGCCGGCGAAACGGATATCCTCTGCTGTTGGCCCAAAGGAAAGCGCAACTTCAACAAGTCGCTCCTGGCGTATATTTAATGGCGACATGCTGCAAAGTATCTAGGCCATGAATTTTAAGAAGTGTTGCAACGCCTGAAAGTCAACCACAAGATAACGAAGATTTACAGCTGTAGGTCATAAAAAAGGACGGGTTTCAACAAGCCACAACGAGACTAAAGAAGGGTACGAAAACTGAGAATGCACTACAAGATAACTAAGATTTACGATTGTAAGTGCCTAGAAAATAGGACGGGTGTCAGGTACTAATTGACGAAAACGAGATCGCAGAGGAATTGTAAAGGTTGAGAATGTGCCACAGCAGAACAAAGATTCACATGCAATGACCAGACAAGACGAAGGTTGCCAGGACTCAGCATTTCTACTAGAAAGTCGGAAAACCAATCCTCAAAATTGAATCTGCTCGAGGGAGCAGTGATAGCGACTACCCTTATCCAATAAAGTCAAGGCTTTCAATAATCCGAAGTTTGAGCTTGATCTTGTATCATTTTCTTTGCTTCAGCTTCGAAAAAGACGACGACGTTCAACAAAATCACCCAAAAAATCAGCAAAGAAACTACTTGTATTGCTTAAGCACCTATTCGGTGCGGCCTCTTAGTACGACGATTTTGACCACGTTTGCGATATAGACAGATCCACAAGAGGGTTATTAGTAAACCTAGGATACATCTGGTGGCGTAAATAGAGTAGGGGAAGTCGAAGAAATACTGAACCGGGTAGGACAAGCAGAAAAAACCCCGTGGGCGGTAGACAAGGGTTTTGTTTTTGTTGAAGGAGTTTCCCTTATTTCAATACATAAGGGTAACAAGTTAATCGCCGAAGTTGACCCAGGTATGGCAGCGCGGAGGTCAATCAGACCCGGAAACATCGTGCTTTTACAGCGAAGGTGTTCCTCACTTGGCGTTACGCCACCAGTCGTGAACTGTCCTGTAAATGCGGTCATACCTGTAAGCGCTATTCCAATAGAATGAAATCACTGACAGTAACTTACCTGGGTATATATGAATATGCTTAGTTACCTCATGTTCCAATTCCTCCCACGGCCGCTCTGAAGCTTTGCGAAAGCTTATGTTTCTTCCAGTAGTGGCAGCTAAGAGTGAAGTCAAATTAATGTTATGCATATATATGAGAAGAAAACTCATTACTTTACAAAATGGCTCGCCAGCAACACCGCCTTGTCGGTTTCAGCCTTGAAACCACTAACATTTACCACATACACGATATCACGGTTGGCCAAAGGCTCAATGATGATCTCAACAACATTCCCCTCAACAATCTTCATTTCCCCCGCAAATCTCACCGCCGTATCACAAATCACTCCTATCCCCCTACATGAAGCCATACTGGCGAGTTAGCTGCTGCGCCGCGAAAACTGCATCAGCGCAACTGTCCCGATGACGACACCGCCGCGGTGGAAATGAAGGACTATTACTCCCGTATCTACTAAGTTGGACGGCACGGATTGGGTACCAGGCAGCGTCGATTGAGAGAGTTCTTATAGCCGGGTTCGAAGTAACGATGCCGGAGTAGATAGGTTGAGATGACAGAGCGCTGGTGATGTATATTTCTTTCAGACTGCTGGCTTTGAAGCTCTGTGGAGTTTTGACAACAATCATTTTTCTAGTTGTCCATATTCTCCAAATCTTTAGGTCGCATCGCCTTTCTCATTTCCCCATCTTGAGATGGGTCATGAGTTGGCAAGCCTGGTACCGGTGGTCGTTCGGACAGAGTCATTTTAGCGGTGTCACTAAGATCAGCTTCGACAACTGTTCCGGCTCTGAAGTTACGTCGCTGGGGAACGGGTTTAAGACAATATTCCCTATCACCCTCATCCGTGCATCTTGAATGTATCCTCTCAAATTCGGTTCGTAATTTTCCAGAAAGCGACCTTTTCCGATCCTTGGATAAAACAATGAGCATTTGTTTTTCGATAACATCGAGAGCATCATGAATGAATTGGGAACATTTCGCATGATTGTGTAGTTTGTTAAACCACTATAGAACTATCAGTAACGTTAAAAAGTAAGGAAGTTTTCGAAAGCAGACGTTTGTCACTTGAGGCTTGACTTGCGCAACGTAGCCAGTCCCTCCTTGTATTTCCTTAAGCATAAAGAAGATATTGTTAATTGTTCCAGTAAGAATGAACACTGAGCTCCGGCACCTGGAGAACTCCTCGATAAGATCGTAGCCGCCACACAACCAGGTACATAGTTCCAGAAACAAGCAGCCAAGAGTCCAAATATCAAAAGATCGATTGACTGTGCCACCTTTAACCTCGCATTCTGGGGGTCGGTAGCCAGGGGCTCCGGGAAGCCTGGAGCCTGGAATGTTGGACCGACTTGTGTCGCGATTGAAGGAAGTCAGACCCATATCAGATATAATGAGAATTCCTTTCGGATCTTTCGTCGAATGAAACCAAAGAATATTGTCTGGTTTGATATCGCCATGCCTGCCGTATCTTTTCACCAGCAGATTTTGCTGATTTCTTGGCTCATGAATAGCATCTGTGGCAGCCATGATGCCTAGAAGCTGCTTGGAGACCCATCGAACGGTGGCGATGTCTATCGTGGGGGACCGTTCAGTGCTTTCCCAGTAATCATCAAGCGTCCCATCTGCGCAAGGAAATATGAAATAATAATTCTCTTGTAGGATATACGTAGCCAATAAGGTTACCAGGTGCTCATGCACTAGGCCGTTGAAACGCCTCAACTGTGCTAATTCGTTGTGAAATTGAGCAGAAACTTTGGCGTCTTCGTCTTCGGCTAACTTATGAAGCGCTTTTACGGCGAAAAGCTCATTTTTCAGTCCGATCTGTAGAGCTCGTGAGAATTATCCTACAATACTCCAGTCCCGAAACGAAAAAGGTTAACTTACAGTTTGAAGAACGTCATGAAAACCGTGACTATGAGGGTCGATTTTAACTCGCGATACAAATGCATAGCCTCCGCTCCAACCCGATGGCTGCGATGAAGAATGGGAACGATCCGTTCTTTTACACCATGGCAATATTGTCTGGTCATCCAGCAGATATTCCCCAGCTCTGTTGCCGTCGTCGAGATCAAAATATGGCACCAGTACCCTCCATTGATGGGTCTTCAGAAAATCCTCTTTCTCATGGGTCTTCCATTTGCAGAAACAAGTAAGGGGCTGGTTTGGTCTATCTTTGTGACAAAGGTTTACCTTTCCTGGGCTTGCTTCTTGATGGCGTTGGACTGGGAGGCTTTGATCTGAGACACCCTCTTCAATGAAGTTACCAATTTCATCTACCCGCTCGAATAAAATTAAAAGCGTAAACGTCTTGAGATAAGTTTGAGGGATTGATCCTGAATGTCGACTCTCCGCTGGTAGAATATAGTTGAGCAAAGTCTCAGGATTATTCAGGCCATCATGAGTCTTCAGCTCGGCCAAGATTCGCTCCCTTGATAATATATGGCGTAAGAGTTTGAGCGACCAGAAGCTCCACTTGTGGCTCTCGGCATTTTTTTCGGCGTATTTTCGAAGCAATTCGGCCAATGGAGTTTCATCCTTGTCGTCAATCATAGGTAACCTATTTTCGGAAACTTGGGGAGCTGGAAATGTGGAACTCCGGTAAGGCTGGCCTTCGATCAAGATATCTGGGTTGGTGGGTAAGTTCTGGGGTGCTATGGTATCTTCCATTGTGTAAGGGCTCGGCGATACGCGGAAGTTCAACAAAGCGGCCAATAATGGCTCTACCATCGATATGTGAAGTAATCAAAAGAATAAAGGCGTGGCGTGGCTTGACATGCCTACGAATTGGGTTAATGATGGCTTGAAGTCTCGAGGAAATGATGGTACTCGGACAGGCCTCGATTGCAGCAAGATCTCTGTTATCATTAGGAATATATACCCTTCAGTAGCCATAAACCAATTCAGTCTTATCTGTAGTTATTACCCAAAAAGATTTGAGCACGTCATTGAGGCGGTATTTGTCCGCCTCACGGAGGCCACCAGGAATCTCTAATTCGATTTGTCCCAGAAAACATATGCACCCTAGGGACACACCGTGTTGATGGTGTATGAAGATTTGGAGTGATTGGGAATAAATGGTCTACTCCGGGCTCCTCGGGCATGAATATACAGTGTTTCTGACCGCAGCAAGGCTGCCGGCGATGAAACTTGTGCCCAATATTGCATAGCCGCAAGCCCTGCGCCAGCCTTGCGGTGAAAAAAATTTAAAGCTACGTGCCGTCCCGGCCCATAGAAAAAAAGCCTCACTAAAAGAAAAACTGGATTCCGGGGACGCTAAGACACAGCCAATGCTATGCTTGAATAATCCTGCCCCGTTGGCGATCAAGGTTCTTAAATACAACCCTCCACGAGAAGACAAATTGGCTCTAGACCAATTCGACGAATTGCGTAATAGAAATGACAATCAGGCTTTAGTAGTGATCACGCAGAATGCACAAAAGCAAAATGGAAGTTTCAACTGTTCCGCTGGGGATTCGAACGAATGTATTGGCAGTGGGATTGTTGAATTGAATAGAGGAAACCGAGGTTTCTCCTTTCTAGGCTCATTACCGTCATCTACGATTTATTTGGACCCCATGTTCTTCTTATATCAGATGGTAGTCAAACCAGCCGGTATGAATCTTCACACCCGAACCAACTCTTCAAGAGTAAAACCATTCGAGGGGACGTTGACCCGTTGCCCCACTCAAACTTGTTCGTAGTGTTCGACTCGAAGTGTCTGCTGAAGACTCTCCACTTCGTGCTTTTCCGATATCAGTCAGCATTAGTGATTATGGGATATTATTTGAAATTACCGGGCTTAGGCGCCGAGGGAGTGTGCATTGATATCTGCCACGCTTCCACTAGTATGCCGTCGTCAGTGAGTCGTCTACTTTGAGCTACTCAATCTCTTCTTACAATGACTTGTGACTTTCCCCATCCAAACAGCTCAGTGAAAAATGTCTCTAAAGCATTCTGCTCAGTGTACGTGGCTCGCACGATGGCAACCGGCATCGTGGCGTGGTTTGATGAATGAGCGGCTTTCCTGGGAAATGGAGTTCGAAAGAAAACGAAGCGTATTATCTAGCCAGGATACTTGACAGTAAAGCAGCTGGGGCTGACGAAGAGAATGGAGGTCGAGGAAGAACTTATGGTCAAGGACTTTGATGTTGCCTTGCTCGGGCGGAGAACCGGAAAGAAAAAATTCGCTTGCCACCACGGGCAGCGTGACGAAGGGGCTGAGGCCACTCAGACCCTAGATATAATTGGACGGCGTTCTCGTAAGGCATGACAATGTCGCGCAGACAGATTCCAGGTGCGACTCCATCACATTAAACTCTGAAAGCCTGAGCACAAGATGGGGCACGACATTGCTGTCATAGCCTGAATGACCTTTGTCTTGAAATACAGTGCCTAGTTTTCCAGGTTCTGAGATATTTGATAGGTCAGCCTTCTCGCCCGGCGGTTATCACAGTGGCTGTGCCGGCTAGGTGCAGAACAATTTTCTTGCCCAATAGTGCGTTGTGATTTCAGCCTCACTGTGCTGGGATAAAGTTCTCGACGTCGCGAGAGTACTGATCTCATCACAGACAGGTCGACGAAACAATTCTGATATAAACAATTGATTCGGAGTTTGGACTTTCATATCAACCATGGACTGGGCCCGCGACAATGCAGGAGTTAGTGATAGGGACTTCGATAATGTCTTCAGATATGAGGAAAGGCCGACAACAGTCATGCGGATGATTGTGGGCGAGAAGGTGCGGTCTTCGAGCGGTGACGAGAGGATAAAATATTTACAATTTGCAGAGACCTGAAATTTGGTCACTTGAGGGGGAGGATGAATGGGATAAATGGATTAATTCCAAGGCAAGAGTGACTCTTTAGTTGCCAAATTACTTGGGACCTTGCGAAACCTCCGCGACTGACCTGCATAAACTTAGGAATGTCCTCATATGGGCGGGTCTTTGTCGGGGCTGGTATTGATGTAAGTAATCCGAGCTTTCGAATGCTTCCAGTAACACTGACCAGGTGTGCAAAGCTTGGCCAAACGCACCGGCGAACGCTCGTTTGGTGGCGTAAAGAAAGTCCAATCTAACGACTGGCTAGACCGCATCAACGCAGAGCTGCCAGGACGGCCAAATACCGAAAAAAATCTAACACTTGCATCTTTGGCTGAGAAGAATACAGCCGTTAGCCTAAACCCGGGAAGTACGAGTACGAGTGGCCGACGCAGCCTTCGAACGTTACCATTCTCCAAAGATACGTTCAGACTCATCACTAAAAAGTTTTATACTCATAACTCGATCGCTCGGGATATCAGCCGTGCAGATATTCCAGTTTTTTCTACCGCAGAAGTTCAGATGGGGGAGCCTGATGGAACACCATTTCCAGCCTATGGTAAGCTCTAATGAATAATTTCCAAAGAATCTAGGGAGGTAGCTGATACTCGAAAAGTATACAATTGTCGCACTACTAATGCATGGGAAATGGATCTTGCCCTAACAGTTACACACTTTCCTCATCGCGGCCTTACTTTTGCCATCCTTTTTGGGTGCCCATTGTCGGTCGAAGAAGATATAGTGAGACGTTTGTCTTTTGCCACAGTTGAGGCTGCTCATCCCCTTCTTCTGCCGGGCATATTTTCCGAAATTGAAAGGTCTAGACACGTACATCTTGTTGAGGCAACGATAGACGAAATGGAAACCAGAATATTCGAGTTAGACATACAGTCTGACAGGGACGGCATGTCAGCTTCCGAATCAGAAAGAAGGAAGCAGGAGAAGAGAGCTGCTTGGCTAGACACGACTTACCTTAGGAACGGGCTATTAAGCTGGAATACGCAGCTAACCAAGATTAGTAGCCATGCAGACCAACTAAATGCCACAGTGTTTAAGCCAAGTGAGTTTGAAGTAGCCGCTAGCAGCGCAAAGAGAAGATACGCCAACAATACAGTCGAAAAATCAGCTCCAGAGGTTAAACTGAAGAGCGCTCTCTTTTCCAACCAGTCTGAGTTCTCTGATAACTCATGTAACGAGTGGGTGAACCTCGAGAAGTGTGAGCAGGTTGATGAGGGGCCACATTCTTCAAAAAACGCCAGCGATGTGGAATGTGAGTGCTCCGTAGAAGTGTACAAGGAGCACATGCGGCAGGTTGGGAAAAAGATCAAACATCGCATCGAAGCGATCTGTGATGAGTACGATGAAAAGATCAGGGATTGTACAATGAGAGTCGATGGAATGGCCATGGCAACTCAATGGGTATGATTTTCTCTTATATGTGAACGTCGCTGCAAACGCTAATCTGAACAGGCCCACGGGGAAACGAATGTTGAAATTGCTTTATCAACAAGTCGGGAGTCCAAGCATATGAGATCCATTGCTCTGGTCACCATGGTCTTTCTTCCGGGCACTTTCTTTGCAGTAAGTCATTCCCTGCTCGGCAACGGTTAAAGTCTAATGTTTATTTGCTTTAGAGTGTTTTTTCGATGACTTTCTTCAATTGGCTTGGCTCCGACGGCACGATTGTGTCAAAGTATATTTGGATATATGTACTCGTCACTGTTTTATTTACGGCTCTGACAATTGGGTCTTGGTGGTATTTTGTTATATCTCGACCCAAAAGGCTTCGAAAACCTACGACTGAAGAAGAGACGCCATTGGTGTGAAGCAGAGGTACTGCAATACGTTGTTTGAGGATTGAATGACCCTCATAATTAATGGAAGGGCCAATTATAGCATTGTTGTATGGAGGATTATCATATGACAGTTATTTTGGGACTCTTTTTTTAAATAAGAGCTCTTGATAATTTATATAACGCCAAAGGACTGAAACCCCACCATATTTTTCACCTAATACCTGCATCCCCACTACAACACCAATTTTTATCCTCACCAACATTATTAGGAAGGGAAAAAAGTTTCATTTTCCCCTCTTAGCAACCCCCTCATATGCGCATATTATAGCCCTCAATATACTTCAATTCCTATACATTTTATACTCTTTTATATATTACAATTTTTGTAATTATCCAATAATTGCAACGCGCAATAATATTGCATTCAGGAGACTGTAATATATTGAAGGTTATAATATATTAAATTTAGGGTTGCAGTGGTATTATAGTCCTGGTAGGTGTTGTAATCTGGTGGGGATGCAGGTATTAAGAAAAAAAAGCGGTGGGGTTTCAGTTATTTGACGTTTATATACAAAACTTTTTCAATTAAAAAAAAAACTTATATATTTAATTCATTTATTATTATGTAAATTAAGATACACCTGTGAAGGTATAGGAACCTGGTGGGACTACTACTTGGGTAGTTCGGAGGACAAAGACTCAACGCCTGTACGTGGTGTCCTCTACAAACCTGTGGATACTCTCAGAGTATCCTGAGGATTGAGCGCATTGCAAAATACTATCACGGAGCCAAAAGTAAGTCGCGACACGATCCCTTTCGCCGCTGCAGGCGCGTCGTGATTAAGGCCATATTAGCCTCTTTGCAGAGAAGCACGATTGTCGCTAGAACACAACGCGCCGAGCCTATACTTTTCTACGAATACTTGAGGATCGCGTACGAGCGCGCGGACAATAAAAAGAGAATGGAAGGATAGGAGGAGGATTTAAAAGTGCCCCTAGCCCCCCTGGAAACTTTCAGACTAAGGACGACCACCCGACAACATCCAGGCCTCGTCTACGACGACAGCGTACATTTCAGAGGGCTTTCATACAGGAGGATTTGGTGGAGGAGGGACATATTGTTATGGGAGGAGATAATGGGTAACTGGAAAGGACACCACGCTGTTGCCATCTATGCGGCCTCCGGGCCACCCGGGATCTGGCAATAGCTTCACAACAGTTGCGGCTCCTTACCCGGAGGAGGGAGCGCGCCTGCGGAAGATGTGCACATGGATTATAATGCAATAAGCGGTTCTTGAGTTGCTTTCTGAGGTTTGTAAGGGCACTGTAATACCGTGGGACCAGGGACCCAGGATTATTATATAGGAATGAACCTTTTTCCCCTCATGGTTTTGGCTTTTTTGTATAATAATAGTTTTCTTTAAGCCCTAGCTTAGCACGTCTTCATATCCTTCGGGAGGTCAGCCATTGCGGTAAAGACATTAATAACTATCATCATTATCATCATCATTATACTTGGGTAGTCTTTATTTGCTTCCTATTTGAATGAAACTATTCTTCATATTCTGTATTTGTTTGTCATTAAGATATTCATAGAAAAAGCTGAAAGTTTAAGACTAAACAGTATTGGGGTCGCTCGAAGGGTCTATATATGACCTCCTAGTGGACTTATTTTGCTAAAACTACAACTGCGTCTATAGTTCAAATTTGCTAGTCCTCCCTCTCTAATTCCTACGCCTAGTAGTACTCAATTCTCAAAATCTACGTTCAAGATGCAACAAAATCGTAACTGATACAAAAAACCCCGGCCAAGCCAACAAAAAGCATCCCCCCTCTCATAATCAGGGTATCTTATAATTCAAATAGCGTCACCAGGAGCGCCAAAAACTAGAACCAAAGAGACAGACAGAAAAATCAAAGTACAAGAGTGTGTGATCAAAAGCCGAACAAAAGCCCCCCATTAATTACAAAAGTCTCAAGAATGCTCCATAAAGCAATAACACCAAGGAATGTGCAGCGAAAAGTAGAGTGCGCGCCCTGCAAGACTTGTCGCTTTATATTCTCGTTGCGATTTGAGATTTCCAGCGAAAAAATCTAACTTATAAAATGCAAACTCAATTTATAATGCCCGCGAACAGGATCGGATGTAATTTGACTCGGTGTCAAGGTCAAGTGGTACATTTCGCGGTTTGACTTGAGGATACTGGAGCTCGCTTCGTCTCGGAAATTGTGGATTTTGTTCGACTTAGACTCTGGAACTTGTTTACCAGTTTCTCCTATTTTTAAACCACGATGGTCAGCGTTTTCTCTTTGCTGTAGACATTATTTCTTGGGAATGTGCGGGACACATACAACATCTAGCGGCTTGGAGGATTTGATGTTGTAAACATTATGGCGCATCTACAAAGAGAAGTCAGTCTGAAATGGCAGCTCGGGGGAGAAATATTTCCCTACTTCTATCTTGAACTGGGTACTATCTCCAAGGAGGTCTTTGAGCTCTCTCGATAGTCTTCGAGGAGTTGCGTATCTAGTGTGCAACTTACTCTCTATCGGTGTGTCGCCATCTTCGATAGCGATTTCAGAATTCATGGACATGAAATGTGCTGTGTTGGTAGTGGTGTAGAGTAAAGGCAGCATGAACCAATTAGTTCAAAAAAGACAATATTTGGATCTCAATATATGGATAAGACAAGAATAGGACATGGCCTTTCGACAGGGCAGAAGACCAAAATCTCAAGAGATATATCAAGTGACGGCGAGAGTCATGAGCTGAATGAAGAAGGCGGCGCCCGGGTGATATCGCAGGGTCACGGTTTCTGCTGCGATTATGCCTCGTCTGTCTGGCTCGGTCTCGGGGCTCAAACAAGTAGGTAGGCAGCCAACCTGAATGAGTCTTACGTGACCTCTGGCCAAAGTGCTGGGCCACAAGGCCTTGCTCACCGAAGCCACCAATGGCGCCCGCACTTTTGTACGGCGGCATATAATTGGAAACGCTTTTCCATATCATCCCGCGTAGTGGGCTGTTTCTGGATTGTAATGATTGTGATGAATTTGGGGAGAAAGGAGATATGGAATGCTGAGTCGTAGGGGCCTGGTTGCATGCGCGTTAGAGTCCACACACCCTCATGCCCCCGAGAATTTCTTCCTTTTGTAGAACGGCAGGCGATTCCTAATATATTGAAGTAAGCGTGGGTGGTGTGGGGCTATGCCGGCAACACACCCTCTCGGCGCACAGCCCCTTCCCATGATGCCTGCATCGTCGTAAGAGTATGCGCCAAAAATTTTCACCTACTGTAGAATTGCCATGCATGCGAATAAACGGAGCAAAATCTGGCACATGTGCATCAATACCTGAAGAGGAGCCTCAGGATAGATTTCGCGTGGCCCGCTGAATAAGAACGAGGCTGCTGTGCATCATCACCGGGCCGTTCCAACATTCCCGGTAGCTTGGTACCTTCAATACAGTCTGTACAGGTACAGAACCTGTGAATGGGTGATGTGGGACGAAAGCGCAACATTTATTATCTTCTATCACTTTCCTGTGTGCTTATATCAATAGGACTCTTTTAAGTACGTCTCATAACTTGTGGAAGATCAGTGATCTATTTTGTTTTCTCAACGTCGACGTATCTTGCTTATGGTACAGAGGGATGTTTCTTCCGAGAACTATACGACACAACAATACAACAATGGAAAACCACCACGTTTTCATACTTTAATAACAGCAATTGAGGATCTCCTCCTGTAGCTTGTTAATTACGATGCATTCGAATTGATTCGCAACAAGAACTGGACTTACATCCGTAAGTCGATAGCAAGCGTGTATTGCAAACCTGTTATGGCGCATCTTTGCCAAGGGATGGTTAGATTGGGTTTCCCACTAATGCAAGAGTATGAAATGATTCATCAAACCTCCACTTTGTAGTTTCCTTTTCCAAATCTTTTATCAAGCGTCTCTGCTAACTTAAAGGGATCTATGTCGCGGCCGTCGATAATCTGATCGCTGGACTTTGAATGCCCTTTTGGCGTCGCGTGCCGCCACTTCGGGCTGTTGGTGGGCATACTTGAGGCTGGTCAGCCTAATCGAATACAAGGCAACTTGCGTTCAAAGAATACGAATTCGGTTGGTGTGCGGCACAGAACTCGTGAATTAGAGAGTGGTTATTGGAAGCATTCGACGGGCTGGCTGCACGGAGGGTGCGTCGAATTAAATGCAGTTGAGGTCAGATTTCTGGGCGCAGAGAATTATAATCTGCTTCAAAAGGGGCAAACTCTGCAATTCCGGGAATCCTCTCGGCAACCAGATGGCGTCATATTGATTTCTGGTATTGCCTTTATTGGGCAGCGGCACGACTTGAAGGGGAATGTGTGCGAGACGCGAGACCGGAGCTGAGATAACCCTGAGATGGGATTTTTGCCACTGTTTCAACGCCAAAAAAAGACGGGAACTGAGGCCCCCAGCATATTGTAGCTTGAGGGTCTGACTGCATTAGCCGGGACCATTGGCCATCGTGATTTGCATTACCCGCTGTGGCGCTTTACAGCCCACCACCCTCTTTCATGAAAAGAGCCGCGAGGCTCTGAGCAGCGCTCTCTTACACTGCTTCAAATGTGCTGGGGAGTTAATAATAAGCGCTTGGTCCACTAATAATCCGACCCATCCTCGGTCGAAATTGGATGGATAGTGAACTAATCAATGGCGCAAAACGCCGGGCCGCTGGACCTGTCTGACAGCTCAATCTATTCAACTGAGCCTGACTTCGCCGCTCATTCTCACCAATCTCACCAATCTAATAACTTCAAGGCAAGCCCTCTGACTTGCATCTTTTGAAGTTTGTTGAAGCTGACAAACGGTAGACCCCTCAATACCCATCACAGTCGTCTACTGAGGGACCAAGGCCAACAGGGCAATCAGTTCCTGTTTCTTGGGACCCTGCAGTTCAGTTGGATGCCCCTGAACTCAAAACAGATAAGCTCCAGAGCTCTGCAGCATCGCATAGTAGTGTTATAAGCGACTTTGGCAATACCCAATACTTAGCAGACAACCGAGCATCTAGCCATGCATTATCGAGCAGAGATTCTCGGGCCTCGACGGCCGAGTTGGTTGCACACCTAGGGGGTGGAACAGTCTTTACAAGTACAATCGGATACCCAGAGCTTACAGAAAACGATATTGCCGCTACAGGCGACAGCCAACAAGAAGCGGAAACATATGATTCATCCACCGAGCAACTAAGTTTTGGAGAGACTATACGTGCGGCTCTCAAAGAATCCCAGACCACAGCCAAGGGCAAATATTTGCCCCTGGATGCTCTAGATACGACTGTTACAAGAGACCGTGTCCTACAAGAGCTTACGCACCACAAAGTGCGGCCACCTGAAGAGCTGAGCTTCCTGACTGATAGAATCTGGGAAGTAGTCACATTGCCGTCATCTGCAGAGCCGCGGAGGAAAAATCCAAGGAAAACAACGAGACGAAAGATATTCGCGATTTTGGGGTTAATGGAAAAATTTGAAGAAATTGTGGGCTTCGTTGACAATGGTCTTTACGACAGTGATTTGCCATTCATGCTCTCAGATGGCAAACGCCCGGGATTGCTTCAACTGTACCAAAAAGTCGAAGACGACAATTTGAATCCTATTCCACTTTTTGAAAAGTGGAAAGCGCATGAGCTGGAATCTTTTGCCAACTATCAATGGCAACTAACGGCCCCTTACTTTCGCTTGAGCACAGAGGACAAACCCAAAGTACGTCATTATAATCTGGAAGATAATTCAATCCTACCATTCATAGAAGACGATGAGGTGAAACGAAACAGTGGTCGCAACGGGGGCGGCTTTGGCGACGTTTGGAGGGTGAAGATTCATCCTGCCCATCATAACTGCTGTCGAGATTCGGTATGTTTCGATTTCTGGTTGATTCACCAGAAATTTCGATTTATCTGACATCGCAAGCAGACAAATCCGAATGACAACCCATCCTATGCCGTGAAACGTCTACGCCACAACAATTATGATGCCTTCAATGCCGAGGTTTCGAACTTGAAGCGCTTCAGCGAAAAAGACCATGTTCATCTTATCAAGCTTCTAGTTACATTTACGTGGCGCGAGCAGTTTTATCTCATCTTTCCATGGGCTGACGGAAACTTGCTGGACTTTTGGAAAATGAATGCTCAACCATCGGACCCCAAACGAGACCGTAAAATGGCTCTATGGTTCTCCGAGCAATGTCTAGGAATTGTACAAGGGCTAGAGATGATTCACACAGCAGACAGGCCGTCCACGGATGATCTAAGTACTGCAGCAGATCATCCAATCCATGGAAGGCATGGCGATCTCAAACCAGAAAATATTCTCTGGTTTAAACCATGGCAAAACACACATCAAAGCGGCTTTGGTGTGTTTAAGATCTCCGACTTCGGCTTGACACGGTTCCATGGGACCCAATCAAAATCTCATTTTGAAACAGTCGCAGTCTCGCCGACTTACCGGCCACCCGAGTACGATATTGCTGCAATGGTGTCTCAAAGCTACGATATATGGACTCTGGGCTGCGTTCTTCTAGAGTTCATAACTTGGTATCTTCGTGGCTGGAAAGGGGTTGACGGGTTTTCGAAAAAGCGGACCACAGACGACAACAGAGAAATCCCTGAGGACGTCTTCTTCAATTTTGTAAAGATACGGGATAACGATGGAATGATACCTGGCGCAAGGGCGAAACTGTCTGTTGCAAATGTAAGGCGACCAGCCATACATTAGCTGGTATTATGAACTCAGAGGAGAGTGCTAACTTGCTTGGTAGGAGTTTGAAGCTATATACCAGCACCCAAACTGTTCCGAGTATCTATCGGATCTGGTCACTTTCATTAAAGATAAGATGCTTCGTATGGGCCCTAAAAAGAGAGCAGTTTGCCAAGAAATCGTGGAAAAGTTTCAAGAACTTCACAAATACTGCTCAACTGATCCTGACTACTGCACAAAGCGGGCTAAAGTTCCTCCACGACGATCGAGCACCGACTTATCCGAATTAGCAGCATCAGCTTTTCCTTCCTTGTCCCCGGCTATGGTAGCTCGAATCAATCGACATCGCCTTCCCGAACACACCGGACCGCTAGAGAATGACTCCGATGATAGTCAATCACCTGATTCTCAGTCACTTGCTTCTCAGTCACTTGCTCCAATTACGGGGGGAACCATGCAGCCTGGCTCTAAAAATACTGCAGTATCAGAGCTTCAATTGAAAGGCATAACCACGGAAACCTTTTTCACGGTGTTGGAAGATCCAAGTGCGTCGCCAACAAGCTTGGACGGAATTTTCCCCTCACATCATGTCAATGGGGCCACGGTTGAGTCACCAGGCCAAAGTGACGATGAGACAGCGAGTTCACGGCCGCAGTCGTCATCCAGAAATCTGAAAGTGCATTTCAAAGAGAGCGAACACATGGCAACAGAGGCAGACCAGTCGCAAAAGCTTCTTATCCAACCTGATCTCATTCGAATATCTGCCTTAGCCCCGGGCTCACCTAGTTATCCAGTGACACGGTCAGCGTCTCGTGCTGTTTTACAAAGGGCCCCAAAAAACGCCCTAACCATTTCGGAGGAACCATTTCGGTCTTTTTCTGATCCCGAGTTGACTATCAGCTCTCCCAAGTCAATCAGCTGCATGGAAGAGATGGAGGCACCAATGGTAGATTCCTCAGTTGACGCCGACCACGCCAAAACCCTTCCCCCTGAGAAGGCCGACGCTCTAAATCCTGAAACTCAAGATTCTTCGAACCACAAAGGACAAAAATCGAAGACACAGATTAGGAAACTCGAAGAAGAAGTTACCGTAGCTAATGCCCCGCAAAGGCCCGATCAAGATCAACCAAATGCGCCTAAAATTTTAGCCACAAAGGTAACAGACGGTGGAGATGCTGTAACCCAGGCGGGAGGGTTGAAGAATGAGCCTCCATTAGAGAAGCACCCTGGCCTGGTGAAGCGGTTGTTCCACAGCATCTGCTGCTTCCCCTACTAGCCACTGAATCTCGTTGCTACCGTCATCAGCTATATAACGCCCTGTCATCACGCTTCTACTTCATTTAATGTATCATGTAACTGGATATCCCCGTTATATATCGTTCGTTAAAGGCGGGTGTCTTATCTATGTAATAATTTTGGAGCTTTAGGCTGTGGCATTTGTACTATTTTTTCATGCAATCAGTCGCTGGACTACAGGTAGGGCTTGGATCGACTTTCCAAAGTCTGGCATCATATACCCACAGAGTCAGAACTTATGCGTTCAAAGCCATAAAAATGACCATTAATTTCTGTTATATCAATACTATTCGTTTTGATGATTGTAATACTTTGCTTTGTAGATTTGCACCCGAGGAAGTTTCGGAACTTATAACCCCCTCGCGATTGGAGTATTCGATGGTAGACCATTATATATTGACTATCGTCTCAAGATTTGTTTTTGGTAACTATGGTTCTTAATGAAGGTTTGTGGGCGGTATATAAAAGGAGAATAGATCCTGGCTCCAACGACAGTGGATTGATAATAAAGAACAAGTCATCATATAGACCCATCTAGCAAGCATTGCCAACATTCGTTCACAATTGAGTTTCAGTCATGACGCATTCTTATAATTTCTGGCATTTAGAACTTCCATAGAGAGCGTTGACGAAGTAGCTAGTGACATTGAAGCGCACTATTTTGACTGAGCAGGCTCCGCCATTTCATCATTTCTTTTGGAACGGCAAGCATGACCATCAAAGTGTTGATAACAATAGGAGCTCTTCAACAACCACCAAAAGTTCCCTAAACTTCAAAAGAAAAAGAGTAGATCCTCGAGTAACACCAGCACCTAGGTGGATTCTGGTGGAAGCCACGATGCCCACAAATCCAGGCCCCTTTGTCCACAATTGCTCATCCTGAATGATCACAACGACAAAATTCACTCTGTTAAACGTATTCCGGACGGCTAAATAACCACCAGGCGTGACTGATTCCGCTAGTGCAAAAATGGAACATCTGAGTAGTTTTCCATTCGCGTTGTGCTGAAGGCTTCATTCAGAAACATCGTCGTTCGATGTCAGCCTAGAGCAGTCAGTCTAGGCATCAGAATTTATGAGTCATCTTTTTCACCCAGCTTAAACGTCCTGGGGCTTGAATGTAGTACACGTTGTGTCTCATCTGAATATGGCATTAGCATTACTATCCCGTGAATATCATTCATAGGCCCAGGCTCATGGCTCGATCGGCCAAGCTTACCTCCACGGAATAGTTTCCAGGTCCATAATACTCTTTCAGCAGCTTTGAGAGGTAATTCGGGTCAGCGATGTATTTCGAATGAACGGCTTGAAGTTGCACGCCAGACTCGGCTCCATTCTCCATGTGTGGTGTTCGATGGTGGCGGGGCATGACAGAGATCAACTCAAGGGGAACGAACCGATAGTTCCACGAGGTTCGGTATCGCTGGAATTTATGGAAGGGTTCGAGTATTTGAGCAAAGTATGGCTTACGAAGAACGCTACTTTGTAAGTGCAAAGGGAATAAATTAAGCGGGATGCGAGGTTATTAACATGCAAGGGGGGTCATTGTTTTGAAATGGCTCGTGCGTAGTGGCTGAATCCTTAGGGCCTGGACCTAATATCGAAAAAATGCCAACAAGGACTACACAACTTGCTATCGTGAGATCTGCTGCCCGAATCAGGCATTGGGCTTCAAGTTCAGTAAAAGAAGACAGCACATTCGGAACGAAGAAGATACAGTGTGCTGCTCAAATCATGATTGGACGCCGGAGAGTGTCGTTGGGCATTATGCATTGGGCATTGATGACTTTGACCGTTTTGATTGGACTGCCTGGTGTACAAATCTTTCTGGATTTGGCCACTACAACACCGACTACAGCGATAAACTAGCCCGGTTTCAACCCGAACAATGATTCATTCTTATGAGATTAAAATATCCGTCAGTCACTATGCACATGGACGAAAGCTGCTAATATTGCCTAGTCTTGTCTTACAGTCTTTTTAATTTCAGCATTCGCGGTAGGTTCTGGTCTCAATGCGACCAACTCTCTGTCCAATAACCCTCCCGCTCTTGATCCCGGTGAGCTGCTCCGGATTTCGGAGATCTAGCCATTTCTCGGCTTCCTTGTCACATCTCGTGGACTCTCGTGGCCGGGTAAATATGTGCGCAGACACGAAAGTCTGGAGCTCAATACTACATATTTAAATATAGAAGGTCGGGCACCAAAGGCTTCAGTGGCAGCAGCTAGTAAGTCGGAAGACGAGTAGAGTTCCCGGTTCTAATATCTACCACCCAGCAATCCAGAGTGAATGACGAAGGTGATGGTGATACTGCCAACTGTCGCAATGAAAGAACCACTCATCATCGGGTCCTAACGACGAGATAGCCACTAAATTACAAGAAACGCTGTCTTATTACGAGTCAGCTGTCTCAGTTCACTGACCACGGTTCCCATTAGATATGCCCACAATAAATAATATTTCGCTGAAAGCGCTAAGGAAAGCGCTAAGGAAAGCTTACTGAGTACCCATCTCACGATGAATCGATCATCCTCACGAGAGTCCTCTCAATTTCTAAGATCTGTTCCGAATCCATAACCTGAGATCTGCACCGATTTACTCAACAATTGTGGAATAGACCAATGATATCATCGAATTGGTCAATTGTGATCTTAGTTGGTCAATATATCAGACTTTGTAAATGAGTGAGGGGTTTGAGCAATCACCTCGCTATCGCCAAACCTGAATATTCGGGTATTATCAATTACTTTTCCCGTTCTTCTCCATCGCATTCAGTTAGTAAGCTTGCTGCTCTTGCTCAAGCACTAATCACCCTCGGCTCAGCCTCGGCTCAGTCAACTCACCTGAGCACCCTGAGCACCCTAAGCAACTCACCTGAGCACCCTGAGCAGCTCACCTGAGCAGGCCTGAATATCCTGAGCAAGATTTACTATATTATTATATGTTTTGATTTCTTGCTTTTTAACCAATCATACTTGATCTAACCTTCGTTTTTTCATATTACTTTTGTCAAGTTTTAATAATAATACTTAAAAAACTTAAATAAATTCTTAAGAAACCCAAAATAAATATTTTATTTATAATATAAATTAAATTAATATAAATATTTTTTTTTCTTTTATAAATTTTCTTCAAATTTTATATAAAAAATTTTAAATATAATAATAGATTTAAAATTTTTTAAAATTTTTATATATAATATTAATTAATATAAAACAAATATTAAAAAATAAAATATAAATTTTTTATTATATTAAATTTAATAATAAAAA
>Ga0247778_1000721_pt1 | contig 29297 bp, 34 predicted proteins | sample UWRJL049202B5_FD_179939 | JGI IMG/M metagenome (GOLD analysis project Ga0247778, IMG submission 179939) | Plant litter microbial communities from Arlington Agricultural Research Station in Wisconsin, United States - UWRJ-L049-202B-5 | ecosystem: Environmental > Terrestrial > Plant litter >...
AGGGCGAGGGAGTTTTTGGAGGGGGAGAAGGGGGAGGGAAATGGGGATGGGGAGGAGGGAGATGTTGAGATGGGTTGATTCGGGTGTGGATGCTGATGTAAGTACCGGGAATCAAAGATATCGATTCTACGTCTTGAGGGCTCTGCTATGTGGATTGGTGTGCAAGGTCACTGATTCCCTCAGCACTGTCTCCCTCCTTAGAAGTTAAACTCATCCAGAACGTTTGAAGGCTAGCTAAGTGGCTTTCAGTCTCATCCGTCGCTTGATTCCGGTTCATTACGGGCGTGAGGTGAAAATTGCTCATCTGGTTCTCAGGCGCGCCGAGACCATGCGACGCTGAACTTACCCCGTCCCCGGTTAGAATCCTCCACCCACGATGTCTGCACGGATACTTGTGTCAAACTTTATCGATTTGGGACTTACCGAGAGTTTATGTGCCTAGGTAGTTAGACCATTCCCTTGGGTTATGGGTGTAGTGGTCAGTAATGGCACAGTGCTCATCTGCTCACGCGTCTTTACTTGGGGAGCACTTTTACCCTGACAGTAGTAACTTCAATATTTTTTGAGTTTCACGAATCCTATAATTAATCAATCATGAAGTCTATAAGGCGTGATTGGGGTATTTATTTCCATCTTAGGATTGGGTCGTTGACTCGTTTGTACGAAATCGGTATGTAAATGTAATTATACTAATTCTTCAACTAAGCGTCTCGCGATTTCAAGTGAGTGACTACCATATGCTCCCCCTTCTCTCCTCCTGTAAGTCCTACGAGTTTTCCGATTTGTTCTATCTCATCTCTACCCCCAAATTATCATGTCGGCGATGGCTACACCAACACCAACCACCTACCTCTCATCCCTTCCCTCCATCCCCCTCACAACAACCTTCACGACTCCCACACAATGCGCAGGTCTCTACGCCAATACCGCGGGCATAGCCGTCTACGACCCCTTCACATCCTGCTACCCACCCAACTTCACCCTCGGCACAACAAACTACTTTTCCCCCGGCCTATACTGCCCCATCCGGCTACCGCAACGTCGGCAGCGACACACTCGGCGCCTCGTCCATGACAACCGTAACCTGCTGTCCAGCCCACGGCTTCATCTCCCTCTCCATCGAAACCAAGTCCCGGGGTACTTACTGGGATACCTACTTCTGTACCTGGACCCCCGAGCCGTAGGAGGTGACTACGCTGCCTATTACCGTGTTGAAGAGTGATGGGCAGACGACGACGAGTTCGTGGGGGTTTTCGGCGGGCGCGGGGATAAATGCTTATGGAGTACGCTTGGTGTATCAGAGCTCTGATTTGGTGGCTGCTACGACTTCGGCTGCATTAGGAACGGGGACGACGACTTCATCGAGCGTTTCGGCGACGGGAACTTCAAATACGGGAATGGGAATGAAGCCAAGTGGGAAATTGAGTACGGGCGAAATCATCGCGATTGCGGTTGTGGTTCCGTTGGTTGCACTTGCAATACTGGGCACGCTGTTTGGGTGGTTGTGGAGAAAGAAGAGAGTGGGATATAAAACTCCTGATGCGCAGACGGAGATTCCTGCTCATCATGATCAGAGTCATCATGATAAATATCCTGTTGGTGATGGTGAGCCGGTTTGGGGACCGCGCAACCTGAATGACCCGAAAGGAGGGACGACTACTGTGGAACATCCTGTTGACACAATAATACCATACAGTACAGGGTCGGGGATGCGTGAAATGAAGATGGAGGGAATTGATCATGAGACTCCTAGCGAGCTGCCGTCGCCTGAAAATCCGGCCGAATTGGGTAGCTATATGTAGCCATGGACGTATGTTGACTAACAAGAGAGAAGAAAGTCGTGGTATGGGAATGATATTGGTTTAAATAGTGAGGAGAAACAATTATTTTGGTGGCTTAGGGGGCGGGGCGGGGCGGAGCGGAATGTACGGGGCAGCAAAAGGGTGGGTTGTAGCATTGAGGTTGTTTAATAAGCTAGCATTCGTAAATAATACAATCGAGGTATTCAAACTTTTAGACTGTATTCGTAGAATGTTTTCCTAAACCTTTATCTCAAGTTTGGAGCTTGCCTGTAACCTCCATATCTTGATACCTGGCCTTGGCATCACGGCGCAATCCTCCGTCACCAGCCGACACCTCTGGAGCTCAACCCAACAGCTCTCCACAATTCCCAACTCCAACCCTCACCACAATCTACAATCATGGATTTGGAAGATGGCGGAGACTCTCCATGGGGCGGTAAATCAAGCCATCTTTACCTTATTTCAGTCGCATAAAAGCTAACAAGCATCAAAAGATGTCCCATCCAGTGCGCCCACGACCAGCAAAGCTCCAGAAACATCAGACACAGGCAAGCTCCCCTCTTCCTTCCACCAACCCAGCTCTAACCTCAGCTTCAGACTCATCGAAACCCAAGCCCGCCAACCTCGAACCCACCCAATCCCTCAAATCCCCCTCCGGCGCCCGCGCACCACGCACCCCCCGCCGCGCCGTCGTCCACGCAGCACGCCTCGAATCCCTCGACGACTCCCTAGGACCGCTAGGACCCCTCGGCGAATCAGCTGCAGTCCCAGAAGCCGCACCTCCCGCGCCGCCTCAGAAAGAACAAGCCCAATCTCAAGCTCCAGCCCAGAGCCAAAGTCAGGTCTTGACACATCGGCCTGGGAGTGACGATGTTGAGGTTCCGGGGGCGAGACAACCGCCGCCTGTGCAGCCGAGTCAGGGACCGCAGGTTAGGAGGGAGAATACGCCGAGTGTGAGTGTGGAGCAGGCTGCAAAGCCGAGCTTTGAGATTACGGTGGGGGATCCACATAAGGTTGGGGATTTGACGAGTAGTCATATTGTTTATTTGGTGCGGACGAAGGTTTGTTATCCCGAGCTGAAAGCTCTGAGAAGATGGATATGGGAAGAAGAGGCTAATAGATGGATAGACTACATCGAAAGCTTACCGCCAACCCGAATTCGCAGTTACTCGACGGTATAGAGATTTTCTATGGCTTTACAACGGCCTACACGCAAATAATCCCGGAGTGGTCGTTCCTCCACCCCCTGAGAAACAAGCCGTTGGCAGATTTGATACGAATTTCGTTGAATCGAGAAGAGCTGCGCTGGAGAGGATGTTGAATAAAACAGCTGCGCATCCTACGCTTCAGCATGATGGGGATTTAAAGCTATTTTTGGAGAGCGAGGCGTTTAATGTGGATGTCAAGCATAAGGAAAGGAAGGAGCCGGGACTGGGTGAGAGTAAGGGGATGTTTAGTGGGCTGGGGATCTCTGTTGGTGGAGGTGGGAAGTTTGTGGAGCATGATGATGTGAGTAGACCTCGTTGAGATGTTGGATTTGGCTAATAAGTACAGTGGTTCCATGATCGCCGGATATACCTCGATGCTCTAGAGAACCAACTCAAGTCTCTCCTAAAAGCAATGGACACTGTAGTAATCCAACGAAAAGGCATGGCTGAAGCAGCAGGGGATTTCTCCAACTCTCTCCACGCCCTCTCAGCCGTCGAGTTATCACCAACACTCTCCGGACCGCTAGAAGGACTTTCGGACCTGCAAATCCGTATCAAAGAACTCTACGATCGCCAAGCACAACAAGATGTGCTAACTCTTGGCATCACCATCGACGAATACATCCGTCTAATAGGCAGTATCAAGCAGGCTTTCAGCTCTCGACAAAAAGCCTACCATTCCTGGCACTCAGCAGAATCCGAGATGCAAAAGCGAAAGACAACACAAGAGAAATTGCTACGTCAGGGAAAAACGCAACAAGATCGTCTAACGCAAATGCATGCCGATGTAGCGGACGCGGAGCGAAAGGTACACCAAGCAAGGTTACTATTCGAGGATATGGGACGTTTGATGAGAGCAGAGCTAGAGAGATTTGAAAGGGAGAAGGTTGAGGATTTCAAGAGCGCAGTAGAGACATTTCTGGAAAGTGCTGTTGAGGCGCAGAAAGAGGTATTTCATCCCACCCCTATCCCATCCTTGCCCTACTAACATGTGATACCTAGCTCATCGAACTCTGGGAAACCTTCCTAATGCAACTCGACGCCGAAGAGGACGACCAAGCCTTCTACAAACCGCCCGTCGAACCAGCCGCTCGAAACGAAAGATTGAGCGGTGGAACGAGCGTGGACTCCGTGGCTGCTGCTGTTGCGACGGCGGACGATGATGATGATTAGGCATTGTGATGTGATAGATAAAGGTGAATGCAAAATGAAATATGGGGAATGGAGTAGCTGGCTCAGTATCTTTGTACATAAAATAATCCAACATTCCCATTTTACGCCTTGCTTCCTATGCAGTATCCTGGCTTCCATCCGTAGCTGATTTTATACAAATCTTACACTCCCCTTCTACTTTCCGCCTACAATGCTCGTCTGGATCCCAGCAGCACTTTTAGGTACTTCCCCACCCCTTATCAACCCTCTTCTTAACCTCCTTCTCCTCCCCACCCCCAGCATCTCCACCTTTCCCCTTTCCCTCCCCCTTCGCCTCTTTCTTCTCCCCCTGAGCACCAACACCCGCACTCCCACTAATCAAATCCATCAAACTATCCTCCTCTTCCCCCTCTCCCTCTTTCCCATTCACCCCCTCCTCACCCTCCACCTCACCATCCAAATCCCACCCCCTCCCAAACTTCATCCTGAACGCCCTCAACCGTCCCGCCTCATCTTGTTCCACATTCCTCAGTGATTGCAGCGACGGGTTCCAGAGCGCGCTGTTGCGTGTGTCTTTTGTGCAGCGGAAGATGGGCGCTGGGGATGTGGTGCGCAGGGTGAATGTTGAGCCGTCGGTTTGCGTTATTACTGTGGATGTAGTGAGCAGGGAGCGATTTCAGAGGGGGAAGAGGGAAGGGGAAAGGGGGAATGGTCAGAGCAGTATGAACGAATAGAAGATTCATAATTGGGATTTGAGGCAGGGTCTGTTGGCGCAAGGAAGACGTACGTTGTGTAAATGTATATGGGATATGTGGGCGCGAAAGGAGGGTCGCGTTACGCTGTTGTGGTTTGCAGATGCATTGTGGAGGTAATTGGACCCTTCGGAGGGTTTTGGAGGGGAGAGACATAGTTGTGGTTGCTTTTATGAGTGAGTGCTGTAGTTGATGAGGTTCGATATAATTTTTGGAGGAGCTTCTACGGTAGCCGGGATGTGTCGGGAGTGCTGCCGATATAAAAATGTTTTTGGCCGGGGCCAGGATGGGGGAAGCTTATTTCTGCGACGTACTTCGACGCGAGATTTTCCTTTCGACGACGCTTGATTTGAGACAAAGCGGAGGAATTGGAAAGGGAGAGATGATTGTTAGGAAGGGAGGACGATTGGGGAATGGCGTAGCTGGGAAGGGGTTCTTTGAGATGTTTTATCGGTGGTCGAGGTTGGGTTGTTCTGGGCAGAGGTGTGAGTATTGGACCACCTTCAATTGACCTGGATCTATTTATCAATACTAATATATCACTGGCAGATCTACATACCAAGCTACCAAACAGGACTTCTTCCATGAGGAGATGGCGTCCTATTTCCCCCTCCCAATCCCAGCTTCGCCATCAATCAGCCTCGAAACCAAACGATGAAGAACCAAAAGCCGCAGAGCCATCACCCTCCCCAGGCTCCTCTACCTCCTCGCCACATCCCAAATCCGAGCCCCAAATAATCCGCACACATCACGAACTCAAACCTCGAACTATCCGCAAAATCTCCTACGAAGCCCCTAACATTTTCCGGACCGTCAGAGTCCAAGTCCCAGAACTCATCCCAGCCCACATATCAGCCCGCCGCGTCCTAGCAACTCCTCAACCCGATCCCCTTCCACCCACAGCAGTCACCCCGTCACCACTACACATCGCTCTACGCGCCACAATGCGTACTCTTCCGCACCCAACCGTCATCCTAACTACCACCACCAAACCCCAACCCAATTCCCTACAGAACCGCGAGCGCCGCGCTATGACGCTCTCCAGCTTCACCACTGTCTCGTTGCCCGATAAGGGGCGACCGGTTATAAGTTTCAACATCAAGCATCCGAGCCTAACGCTCGAAGCACTGAAAGAAACACGGATTTTCTTCATACATGTGCTTGATGCTACGCCCGCTGGAGCGCGGCTAGCGAGTGATTTAAGCAAGGGGGGGGGAGGCAAGGATTGGTTCAGGCGGCTTTATCATATGGAGCTTTTCTCTCCGCGCTCAGAGGAATTGGATAAGCAGAGGGTTAGGGTTGTGGATGAATTGGTTGGGAGATATGTGGGGAAGGAGGGGGAGAATATTGTGGTGCCGAGGTTGGAGGGGCCGGGGATTAAGAAGGTGTTGAGGTGTGAGATTGGGAAGGGGTATGGGTCGAAGCCGAGTGATGATGGGTTTGTGAGGGTTCAGGATCATGTGGTTTGTCTTGCGGTTGTTAAGGAGGTACTTGGGGGGCTGGAAGGGGGTGGTTTGGAGGAGGTCGCGTTGGGGTATGCTGGGGGCGAGTTTAGGGGGGTTGGGGAGGTCCTTGATGTTAATAGGAAGGAGGTTACGGCTGAGGATGCCGTTACTATTGAGGAAGGGCAGGGTGAGGACGCGGAAGCTGTCGATGTTAAGGAGGCTCAGGAGGGGAACGGGGAGAATGATGTTGATGAATGTGGGGTTGAGGCTGAGGAGGCTGAGATTGAGGAGGGGGAGTGGAAAGTGCAGGAGTCTGCCAATATTGAAAAGAGGGAACGTGATGTACAGGAAGAGAAAAGCGGTGTATAATATGTAAGTTGTATATGTTTATGTTGAAAGCTGGCAGGGGACAGTGTGCTCGCATATGTCACGATTTGGCATCACCCGCTCCTCTCTCGTTTCGCGCAAATCTTATACACATCCCTTTACTTGTATCGAGGACAATTGATGTGCCACGCAAGACTTCCAGCCATCCAATCCTTCATCCCATCGATGAACAGATCAGTATTAGCTTGATTTTCAGGTGTCAAGCTAGTGTAGCAAGTGCTGCCATGTAGTTGCTCTTCGAGTCGTTGGACAGAGTTCACCTTGCTGTCGATAACCGCGTGGGTCATTTTACTTGCTTCTCGCCAAGTACACTGCTCCTGCTGGGCCAACACAGGAACGATGTTGTCGGTGTTGCCATCGTTCCATTCTCTGGGCGCGGAAAATAAATCGTTACACAGGAGAACAACATCTCCAGCCTCTCTTCTCAAGCTGAGAAATGTGCTGTCACAGTGTACGTTGGCTGGAAGTTCAATGTGGCGTATAACTTCAATCCAGTCCCACATGATTTCCATCCCAGAGGCGGGGCGGCGCAAGTTGAGGAAGTCGTCAAACTTTGGTATGACGCCGTTAATGTTGTTTTCTACTTCTTGATGGAATGACTTGAAGGCGTCTTCCCAGGGCGCTTGCTGTCGCTCGCTCATGATTGTGTTCATTCTGTTGACGAGTTCTTGGAAAGCAATTGCTATAGGCATCCCGACAGTCTGAGTGGGAGTGGACCTCCCGTAGATTATGTCCCGGAAGATATCAAGGTGACTCGCCGTCGTTTCAAGTGATACGTTGCGGCGGTCAGCCTTATCAAAGGCGTCATCGAAGAGCCAAGTCCAGCCAACAGCATCGGTGGCCCATTTTCGTTCGAATCCAGAGGCATATGGATAGGTGTAGGCCACAAAAAGTGGGAAGTCGGCGGCTTCATACTTTGCCCGAGTCTCTTGGCTCGGCCATATGTCTAGGTTTGCTGCCCAATCAAGGTGACACTTGCGAGTTTCTTCGAGGTCTACATCGTTTAATCTGATTGGGAAAGGAAGCGTGACAGTGATACTTCCGATATCAGCTCTGGACTTCGTATTGATATCGCGACTCTCGTCTGGCTTGCCCATTTGGTGCTGAGTTCGAAGTTTGATGTTGACCAGAGTTTGGGGAGAAAGATTTTAGCCTTAGTTTAACAGGAATGAGATTGGGAGAGAGAGGTTGGAGACATGGTGCAACGCGAGTAACACCAAATTTGTGCTATTGAGGGGGGGGTCAAAGGTCAAACATTCGGTTCACCCCGGAGCTTCCACAAAGTGGCGAGGCCCATGTCATGTCTTGCCGGTATATCATATAGTTATCGTGGATAATAAAGGAGCCATACCAGGTGTGCCAATGATGAGTATCGTGCTCTCTCGGACTGAGTGGGCGAAAGTTTATTGGATCTCAGGCTTATTTTTGTGCTCATAGGTATGGATATATTATAAGAATATAATGGAACCCGACCTCCTATTCTCATCCTCCAAGGACAATTATTATTCGTTGCATTGAGAATAATTCGAGTTACCCTCTATAAAATAATTTTTTTTTTTTTTCTTTTCTACTTGGGTCAGAAGGGCAGCCTTTCCTCAGCATCGTGTCACAGTAGGTTCACCGATTCCTAGTAAAGATTATTTGCCGTTTATTGCACGACAGAAATGACCATATAATATTATTGCGCGCCGCCATTATAATAATATTACCAAGATTATATTTAAGTCCCGTTGAAAAGAATTTGTGGTAATTCTGCAATATCAGTCGCTCCAGCCAAAACAAAAAAATTTATAGCTAGTAATACAAGCAAGTAATATTAAAAGGTTTGGACTGAGAGTGTTAAACTATTGAACTAGCCAGGGTCGCCGTCATTGCGATCGCAGCACTCGTTTTGACCTGAGGCTTTTAGTTGAAGCTATGTTGTCTGATTTCTACCACTGTCTTACATCCTATTCTGTTGTCTCTATTCTAATCGGATGTTACATCCTGGTAAGCAGAATATCAGGGCTCGGGAAAATAATCAGCTAACTCTTAAGCAGTATACCCTCTGCATGATTGGGTACAATGTATTCTTCCATCCACTCAATGGGTTCCCTGGCCCAAGGATCGCAGTTTTCAGTCGAATTCCCATAACCTACAAAACCATTCAGGGCCGCAGCTTTCACTGGATTCGAGACCTTCATAAATAATACGGCCCAGTTGTTCGAGTTGCCCCGAGTGAACTGAGTTTTGTCGAGGCAGAAGCATAGACAGACATCAATCGCTCCAGTTCTTTCGCGAAATACGGCTTTCAGAGGGATCCAGACGTCGTAGAGCATTTTTTCCGCGATCACTCAATAGCAACTTCGATATTGACTCCTGATCAGCGAGAGCATAGCCGACTGCGTCGAGCGTTTACACAGGTTTTCAAGCAATCAGCATTAGCAGCCCAGGAGCCCATTCTCGCTTATCACATCGAGAGATTCTTAAGAGAACTCGAGGTAGCCCAGGCCTCCAGCATCAACATCCGTGACTTGTATTTTACTTTTACTTTCGACGTCATGAGTGATTTGATATTCGGCACGCCGCTGGATTTCCTGGATGGTCAGAGTGACAAAGCCTGGGTCGAATCTTTGTGGGGATATACCAAAGCGATTGCCATTTTAGCAATACTTTCGAAGCTTCCGCTGCTCAAAATTATCTTTCGACTTCTGAGCCGGCTCACGATGCCATATTACTATGACTTCCTTCGATCTACTGTAGTGAAACTCGACAGACGGCTTTCGGGTGCACATTATCGAAATGATATCCTCCATTTCTTCCAAGATTCAGAGAGAGGGTCAGACTTTCTCGTCCGGAAATTGACAGCGCTGTGATTATTCTCATGTTCACGGGCAGCGAGTCTTCCCCCGGACTTCTAACGGGACTCAACTACTTCTTGCTCAAGAACCCCGAGGTCTTACAAAAAGTTACTCGCGAAGTACAGACCGCTTTCAAATCCAGCTCGAGTATTACGCTGGAGAGTGTTGGGGCGCTGGAATACCTTTCTGTGTGCATTCAAGAAAGCCTTAGAGCATATCCACCTGCCCCGTTAGGCGTGCCCCGCATTGTGCCTGATGGAGGAGCCATGGTAGCCAGCAATTGGATACCCGAGAAAACCGTGGTCTACGTTTCCCACTTCGCGGCATACGGCCCGGCGAACTTCTCTGAAGCCGATAGTTTCAGACCCGATAGATGGCTTGCGCAGTATCAAGCATCTTACAATAAGGATCAAAAGGCTGCCATGAAGTCTTTCGGTGTCGGGCCTCGGGATTGTATAGGAAAAGCGTCAGTTTGCTTAATCAGATATCTTTGTTCGTTGACTAATGCGCCGAGACAGTTTGGTCTACTCCCTAACCCGAATGATGTTTTGCAAGTTATTGTGGCACTTTGATCTCGAGTTATGCGACGAAGAGAAGGATTGGATTGAGGGACAAAGGACGTTCTTGGCCTGGGAAGTTCCAGCACTGAATATCAAGGTCACTGCTGCTAACGAGTCTTGATTTGGAGATTTATTTTATTTAAGTATTAAGGCTTAAGTCTGGCCCCTTTTCCTTGTCATTGTTACCAATAAGCTTCAAAAATTCATGGAGGTTCTTCGAAATCAATATCTCGCCTTTATCTCATCACAGTACGCAATAATTAGGTGTATCAGGTTATCACATTTGGTGGAACTTCGAACGTCCCCTTTTTTCTCGAGAACGGCCCATTGCACGAGCCGCACGCGAACCAAGTAAGATTGTTTCTACTTTAATATTAATTAGCATGTTTATCAGAAGTGTCTATAAATAGTTGACTTAATGGGCAGTCTGCTACGCATTTCCGAGATCCACGATGAACAGGAAAACAAGTTCTCTGAAGACTACTAGAGCCGCTCAGAGATGCACAAGTAAGCAGTACCTGTTTGGATTCTCAACCAGTTGGAGCTAATCCTTAACAAGGGTGAAGATCACAAGGAAAAAATGCCGTTAAAGGTCGTCGAGAATTCTCTACTAAAGGAACCTACCGGGGGACTACTCGCAAAATTCCTATCGGAATATTGCTTCTTTTCTGTTACTGAAAGAGTATTGATCTGACTAAGGACGCCCTGCTGAGACCACTTAGCAATTTGCCGAGATGTCTCGCCACCTCCACCGACTTCCTGCATGTCTCACGAGATTCAGCCGTGTGTGGTGCTGAGAAATCGCTTCCGGTCTGGCCGCTGCAAATTCAGTCTAGCTAAAGTAATAGGGTCTTCAGCGCTGGAGCTTGCTTTAACTATAGGCCGGGCGATCTCGTGCACGTCCGTGCAAATGCAGAAAGTGGGTGGAGGAGATACGGTTACCTTGTGTTCTCGTTTCAGCGAGACATTTATAAAATCTCGTCACTCAATCGAGGACCAAATCCGCAATACTTTCTTTTCATTTGAATTGATCCTATGCTGGTTTCGTTTAGATATTTGAGTTCAAGCAGACTCACATAAGCGTCGACTTAAAACTCTGCCCAATTTTGCATTCTCTTTTGATCTTTGTGAGTACGCAATGAACAATGAACAAGCTGGATGGACCTCCATCTCGTGGTCAGTCTGTTCCCCACTTTAGATTCGCTTCAGAAACTTGCTGACGGTATATCAAGACATCGAAAGATAGGTTGCCAGATTCTCCCCGCGGCACAAGTCGAGATTTAAAGATTCCCATTATCACTATGCCGTCCTCCATGCTCTGGAGAGAAATTCTGATCACGAAAGCTCTTCTCTGGACGAATGGGATTTACGTATCGTTTACTTACTTGTTCTACATCCTTCCGCGCCTGTACCTAGCCCAAGTCACCTGGACCTCAGCGACTCGAGTTACATCGGTAACATTTATGTTGTTCATAGGCTACATCTACTCCTTCGAAATAGTCAATCAAATCGTCGGTGCGACCGCGGATGCAATCAACAAGCCTCAGCGCCCAATTCCAAGCGGCATGCTCACCCATCGAGGGGCTCGCTTGCGTTGGGCTCTATCATGGCTACTCTATCCATGCGTCTCCTACTGCCTCTCTGGCATCGGGGGCATGAAATGGGCATTGCTTTGGCAAGCCTGGATATATTTCAGCTATATCCAGCCCGCCCCAAATAACCCCCTACTAAAAAGCATGTTTACCGCCGTTGGTATTTTTATTCTCATGGCAGTTGTAGATGAGTTGATATTAAGGGAACATCCTCAACATGGTTCACATCCACTTTTGAATGTCTGCGTCTCTGTTTGGATGTTCTTTGTGATTCACATTCAAGACTTCCAAGACGTAGCTGGCGATAAGAAAGAAGGCAGGCGAAGTCTACCTCCGGTTCTAGGAGAAGATTGGATCCCTGTGATACGACAAATCACCCTTGCTGTGTTTTGTGCCACGCATACTGCTTGGCTTGTTTTTGGCCTCTGGTTGGCACCGAATTCTAATCACCAGATCAAGATCCTTGCGTTGGCAGTTACACAGTGGATACTTGGAGTTGCACTTGGAGTCATGGTCTGGCGATCGAGATCGATGATGAATGATGGACAGAATTTCTTCGTTGGGCTCGGTGGTTTGACTGCACTCATGATGACATATGTAGCATTCTTGGGCAGCGCAAGATAACGGAATATATTCATGAAAGCTTCGCGGTGTTTAGGTTTCTAGGTATGGATAGATGGAAAGCCCTGCGTTGCTTGTATCTACCCTAGCCATGGATAGTCATTTTTATTGGGTGTTTTTGGTTATATGTTCGACCCCCGCAACCATTTTGTACCAAGGATTAGACTGCTAGTTTGCAAAGTGTAGATATCAGAACGAAAATGATGTGCCGGCCTGTGATCGGATCGACCATATCATTCTGGCATATTTCTTTCACTCAGTTTCATTTTCGACAAAAGAATCTTGTCCTAAACTAGGTTTCTCAAATGAGATTTTACCTTTAACCAATTGCCCCATAACAGCAATTATGTGGCATGTCGACGGTTAGTAGCTCTTTGCAATTGCTATCTATAGCTGTTTGAGGGTCTCTCACTGGAGAGACCAGTAAATCTCCTGCCTTCTAATGAGAGACGCTTCATAATGCCTAACTTTTATAGATTCGACTTTCCTTTTTCTTTTTTGCTGATTCCTTTGTGCGGTTACTGATATACTTTGTGCCTTTTACCTAGTCCGTCGGCTTTGTCAATTCTCGATCAGATAGCCAGCTTTCATGCGGATACCTGACTAGTGACTGTGCCGTGTCTTCCCGGTAATGTTACATTTCGGCCTCTCCTTGAGCAGCTAAAGCCTTCGCTAAATGCATCAAATCAAATGGCCTTCTTTAAGCCACACAGCCTCAGCTGAACCCACCCTACCTGGAACGAGGCTTGATCGGTATTTCGGCATCTATTATTGGTTTATAGGCGTTGCCTTGATTGCTATGTAGTCGGCTCCAACCCCATCGTTCGATTTCCCAAATTTACCCAATGTTGAAGACCCTTTCGTCTTCATGGCCGACTACCGTGCTGATATAGGCGGAGGTCCTTCTCACCATATTATCAGACACGAAATCAGACCTCAGCGAAGCTTCGTGAATTACGAACGCGAAAGATATCGAGAGAGAGAGCGCGATATATCACCGCACTTTTACCACCGCGCTCCACATCATCATGCCCACGATAGCATCGAGGACGAGCGCGAGGATTACCGGGCGCCCTCGCCTGGGATACCCGTTTATGAGGATCCCGATCCCAACGCAAGAGCTGAACACCATATCAGGGATCGACCACCTCCAATGGTCTTTCCATCTCCACCTGCACCAACCTATCATCAAGGCCGAAGCCGTTCTAGACACCGACACAGAGTATTTTTTGAGCGCATCAGCGTGCAGAGGGTAGTCGCAACATCGGAGGCGCTTTTTAGTGAGTCCATTCGAGAATACTATCAAAATGGAGAGGGAATAGGAGCGATTGAGACACTTTTACCCGAGGACTCGGATGATGAGGGACCTAGGAGACTGTCAAGTCTGCATGTAACAAATGGTGGATGCCCGCATGCAAGTAGGAGGAAAACACTATTGAGTGTTTCTAAGCTTGGATCGGACTCCCCAGGAGCCTACTGCGAATGCGGGAAAGAGAAGAAACCGAAAGAAATCAGGTACGCCATTGCCAGCTTGTGCACTCTATTTCAGATTTTCAGCATTAGGAACTTCAAGCTCGTGGGTCGCAAGACTCGAGAAGTCAATTCTAGAGCACAAACTTGTATGGAAAATATGGCGGTACAGGAATAATACCCGCTTTCTAACTAACTAATGATAATAGATTTTCATTTGCACTCATTAGAGGCGGGAAGTTTTTCCAAAGCCAAGAAGTAATATATCCTAGTCCTGTGCTCCACAATCATGAGAAGACAGATCACGGCCGGCGCAGTGAGATCAAGGAGTCATTTGACGATAGCTGGCTCGCCGAGAAAATGAGCGAAGCGTATGCAAGGGAGCTTCGCTACTTCTACCTCATTCCTATTCGTAAAATCAGCTTTGCTACATACATCAGGGTACGCAAACTTCCTCTGCGGTCATTCGGTTCTGAGATGCTAAGGAAACCGACAGATCGAGAATTTGGCAAGGGTATGCACCTCGTGTGAACTATGCTATTTTAAGTGACGACGTCTGATATGCCGTGGATAGAAAAGATCTGAACAAGAATGGGAATATCCTCTGCCATGTACGACGGCAAAGATCGGATTTATGCGGAGCACACAAATAAAATCAAGAACTATATGTAAGCGACATTTCATGCACCCAGATGAGTACAACAGAGTAGCTTATAGACGCTTATGGCTTACGAAATTTGACGAGCTTATCGAACCAGTTGATGGAGACGCCGAATTTATCATCGAGTTGGAGGAAGAGTGGAATTTCTGGTGAGTTTACAACACCCGAACTTCAAATAACAAGCTGATTCCACGTAGGTTTTTCTTCTGGCTTTTGATACTAGCGACAGCACTTAGTGCGGTTTCCGCAATTCTGTACAGCCATTACACGAGGGATGTGTCTACAGCCATTAGTTTAGCATCTTATATTGTCACTTGTCTCGCTCTGCTGCTTGCCTTAGTCGCAGCAGGTGATTATGTTGGACTGCAAAATCTTGGAGAAGCTGTCAATTTTGATTACAATTCGACTAATGGGGATTTTGATATGGCGACGGGGAAGGATTTGATGGAAAAATTAGATGCTAATGTGAGAGATAAACTGAGTAGGTCGATGAGAAAAGGAGCACGGAGACGAAGAGGAACGGATGTGGATAGTGAGTAGACACTAAAAGCGGCAGGCTTATCCAGAATAGATCTTGGAGGAAAGGACACTGTCGCATTTTATTTGTTCCACGATGGAAATTGTTCTGAATGAGGCTGACCCAATCGGCCCCCGACATATGGTGAGTCTCCGTCTCAATGTTTCGACTTCAAAGCCTCAACTGAGCACGAACATCGTTAGCTTGTTTCAACAATCAGATTAAATCATGTAAGTGATGAAAATATGGAAATACCATTTGCGTTGTAATTTGGTGCTAAGAATATCTCCAAGGTACCCCGTCCCCTTTATGTCTCATTTAAGGTTATGAATTTGGAGCCCATCTCTCTTCTATAGACACGCCGCCGTCCTCCTCGTCTTCACTCTCATCCGGCTCTCTTAACCCATTCCAATAATCTGTATTTGTGATCTCGGTTTTGTGAACTGCTAAGTGAGTTTCTGTTGTAGCGATTTTGCAGTCTGCAGGCGCGCAAGAACCTCCTTCTGATAGAATGTTTCCAGTTGATTCTGCCGCGGCTGATACAGCGGTCTCTGAATCAATCGATAACCCCGTATTTGGGCCTTCGTTCTGCGGTTCACTCCGGGACCTGGGTGTAGTGTGTGCTGTAACGTTGGCGGTGTTTGTTCCCGACATATCTTTTACCGAGTCTGGTAGGATCTCGGCTTTCTCGCCATTGCTTAGTTTGTCCGTATTTGCCGCTGTAGATGGGTGTCGTGCAGTTTTAGGTTGAAGACTCGTCCTTCTGGGAAAAGATTTCTTCTGTCGCCCTGCCCTGGCTTTATTTCCCCTGATAGTGAGAATTCCACCTTTCTTTGTTGGTTTTGGCCGTTCTCTATAGTCGATGATGCTTTTGCTGACGTCGCTATTATCGCCTTCCTCGTCCTTCTCTTCAGGATCCTTAAAGCCGGCTTCAAGACAAGGGATCGATGAAATCGGGTCTTTAGAACTTCTTTCCGTCATCATTCTCTTCGCAAACCTCTTCAATATTTCAAGTTTCGTTTTTCCTTCTTCGCTCAAGCTCTCATCTCGAGATGCGCATCGAATTGCGAGGATGAGGAATGCCCGCAGTGTGAACTCAGCAATATTGCCACAATTGAGCAGTTCCTCATCTTTGTGCTTTACCTTAAGCTCCACCAAAAATTGTCTAAAACTCTCCTTAGGTTCAACTTGAAGCATGTCGATCGCTAGGGCCGTGAAATTGATTGTTCTGGAGATGCTGAATGATTGTTCTCCTCCGAAGTGATCAAAAATCGGATTTCTGGACGTCCGATTGACAATGATAATTTTCCTCAGAGCCTCGCGATCCGAAGATCTCGAGTCCCGAATTCTGAGGCAGTCCTGAATTTTGCTTTGGAATGATTCTTTGGGGATAAATTCTGTTTCCGCAAACTCGCACGAAGTTGTTTTTTGGGATCTTTCCCAATCATCATATGCACAGAAATATCGTGTTGTTATGAGTTTCATACTACGTCTTTCTGATACTCCCGGGCGGAGATGTCTTGAATCTAGCATTGCAATGCCGCATTTTGATTTCGATTTTGATTTCGTATTGATTGCGACGAATACTACATCTGAGGAGTCGAATTCTGTGATCCCCGCCGTTTGGCTCGATCCGAGAAATTGTTGCAGGAAGATTTGATCGCTGACAGGGTCCATTTTGATATTCAGCTCTTCTGATTTGAGCTGGTCTGGTGCACTACAGTCCTCGTGGATAATCTCTGCCTTCGATGGCATTTTAGTATTTGAGTCCGGAAGCGAAGGAGGCTATAGGTTTGGGTTGAGTCTCAAGTATATCTTCCAAAAAAGGGGGAGCAATATCAAGAATATGTTGTGGTGGAGTTTTGTCAACTTTGATTTGTAAAATTACAGTTGAGTGTGGCAGAAATATTTTAGCATAGACTGGAGTACCTAGTGTACCAAGACGTTAAAGAGCGGGAGCAGCCGTGCCAGGCTGTGTGCTAGTTCTCATTTGTCCCCGAGACTATAAAAGGTGACTCAGCGATGACGCAAAGTTTTTTTACGGGTTCTGTTGTCAATTCAATGCATGTAGCTATAAGTATTCCTTCATTATGGAATTCTAATCCACTATGTTAGAGCCGGAGCTCAACGGACCCCTGTTCTAGCACACCGAAGCACAAAAAATCTCAAATTTGGCCAGGTCGAGAATTTCGCTTGCCAATCACCTCACCATTCAATAAATTCCTCAAAAAACTACATACAGATGCAATGCTCGTGCTTGTGGGTTTCCGACAGACAAAACAATAGACTCCGCCGTAATACTGCGAACGTAAACCTAGGGGAGCTCGCGGTGGACAGAAAAAGCGGCACTAATTATTGCCCATTTTGAATGTCCCACTCAGCGTGGCACATTCAGATTATTGCCGCTTTTTTTTTTGTCCACCAGGAGGGGAGGTTGCTCTACTTTGGGGCCCACTGACATTTCGAAAATGAGTTTCAATACACACTTATGTAATAGAGAGTCAATATGAGAGCGTGGGGGAATGATTAAACAAGAGCACAATTCGAATGGTACTATCAAGAGCGAGGATACTACTTCTAGAATCGGAAACGTTAAAGAGCGTCGAAAAGGTTCGTTCACATCGTACAGGACAAAGTACCTCCTCCATCAACGTAGTCTATCATACGAAATTTATCTACAGTCTGAAGAATCTGGAGCGGGTAGTGGGGGCTTTTGGTGCAATCTTGAAATCCACACAAGACTCATAAGTCTGCTTGGCCCCAGTACCATACCACCACCATTGCAGCACCTAACGACCTCTTATTAGCGCACTGTTCTCACAACCGACTTGAAATATGAAGATAAACTTACACATTCGCCTGCAGCAGTACACTTGTCCCCCAAGTCCGGAATGACAACATCAAACTTCGTGTTATTGGCCGGCAGCGTCGCGAGCCTCTCATCCGCATAATTTGTCCAGCTCAAAAGACTCTTCCCTACGACCGTATTGGTCTTCGTATCTACAACACTAACATTCGCCGTCCCATGGTGCTTGATTCTAAGATAAATCTCGATCGGCACTTTCTGACCCACAGTATAGGATTGCACGTTGGCAAGATTGTCGGCACCTTGAAGACCACTGCAGAGCCATAGATTGCAGGCTGCTGCATTGTAAGCGCTGTCTTTGGCGGCCGCTTCGGGAAGCCCTTCGATGTGCGAGGTGTTGTCGCCTTTGATGTTGGCTTGGACGCTGGGGCCGCAGGCCTTCAGGGAAGCAGCGCCGATCCCGCGGGGCGTGGGCTTGGATATGATACCGTGGGACAGGGCTGTGCTGGCGAGAGCCGCAGTCGTAATGAGGCTACTGAAATACATTTTGGAGTTAAGAAGTGAAACGTATGCAGGTAGAGGCTTGGGAGACGGAGTTTGAGGTAATTTCGAATGGAGCTGCTCTGCACTTACATACTTATACCCTTCTCGTCCACTTTTCGATATAATCGGATAGGGCCTGAGTTTCATCAGGCTGTACAGGAAAGCTGGGGTACGGGGAGAGGGGAAGTGGTAATAAATTGAAGTCACTAAGCTTTATCTGATCATAAACGGCAGTCAGCCTCCGAACCCATATTGCCCGCGCTCAAGCCCTGTAACACCAAAGGTGGAATTGATAACCTTAAGTACCTCCGTACCTCTTCCCGAATATCTCCAATATAACCATGCTTGGCAGTTTTCTACTGTGCAGGGACTTGTCCTGGAACATACCAGTTCCGGTCCCATTGAAGAAGATCGGTGATGAGTAATAGCAGAAAGAACATACACAGATACTTGAGAAAGGAAAGAAAGTTATCTGATCCCCGATGTTTGACCAAGGATGCCGGCATTCCCGTAAGGGTTAAAATGAAATGTGACAAATACTAGCAATTTAGCCAGATTAGGAAATTCCGTCATTGGAACACGAATTAAGCCGCTTTGATTATTCCATAAATTCCTCCATATTGAATTGTGGCCTAAGGATCTGCACTCGGGATCGAAGAGCCGTGTGCCTCGGTCGGCATACTCTTCAGGGGGGCTTGCAAACTTCTGGAGCGAATCAAGCTTCAAGATCCGTGATCACGACACTTGCCCCTGTAGATCGATCTCAGTGCCCCCTGTGTCGATTGCGCTATTTCATAATATCGTTTTGCTTGGTATTGATCTGATAACTGCGATGAGTGTTATGGCTGCGGCTTCTTCGCGCCCTGATTATCTCAGTAGTTGGGATTCTTCGATTCGTTTGCTCTGATTTCGAGACCAAATAAGGAAGCTGATTCGTATAGAAGACCGTATTCGTTATTTGGAGTCACTCCCTTGCCAGGAAAGTCCGCAACGGGCGAGCTGCTGATAAGTAGGTGCGTGGCGTCCTGGAGCAGGAGCGCCTACAGGGACCTAGCCTGAGCCCTTGTCGATGAAAGAAGTCATGTTGAAATTCGACCTTCCTTACCTAGGTATCGAGCTATCATATAAAAGTGACTCATAGTACTTCCCGTTTCTAGTTGCCCTTCTATCTGAGAAACTTCTTGAACAACGTAATTGCAGACCATACCTTGCATTCAAGACACCTTATATAGGTGACAGTGAGAAAATTCAACGAGTCATGCGCTTAGCTATAGAGAAGCTGAGAGAAAGCTACGACTTTGGGCTTATATAGCAAAGAAATTTTTGCATGGCCCCGAGGAGAATCCAAAACCACACTCTCGTGAAGTGTTCCTTCCATGTGACGTTGAGGTGTATTGATGCCGGAATACTCTTTGGGGGTTTTCTAAAGGCCATGAGTGAGGCCATTCCATGACCCTGAGTTTCCCCCCTACGTGCCATTAATAGCCTCTCAAATTGAAAAGGGCTGGGCTCGATAGAGGCAGCTTTCATCCAGTCCTCTCAAGTTGTCATCGTGTTGAGAGGGTTCAGGTGGAGGGGAATGTGGGATCACCAGGATTAGCTTGCAAATTAAGCAGATAGAATGTCCGTACCAAGAACCAGGGTAAATTAGACGTGAGAGATACACCTGCAAGACTACTTCATGTAGCTTTTTTTTAATAATGAGATCGTGTTCGTAGTTGGCAACAGATGTTAAGGCCTCGGTCTGAAATATACGCGTTTAGCCGAAGCATGGGGCAGGTGGGGCACATAGACATCAACCTTCTCTTGACTACTTCACCTGTATATCCTTTATTTGCAATATCGACATCGAAGTCAATTGTCTAAATTCACGGCTCAGGGTCTGCAGAGCGCGATCTATACTCTCTCCGAGGCTTAAAGAGTCTACAATATTATGTCAAGTTCCTGCATCCCCAAAGTGGGCCATGACGCCTCAACGGAGCTCTGTCAACCTAGCTGGCATTATAAATGAACCCACGCGATGTATGGCCAGATTTTCCTCCTTATCCCCTCAATTCAACTGCATAATGGAGTCAATATACTCATCTCTTACTGACCGAGCTCTAGAACTCTTCAAGGAGCTCGAAAGTACCTACCCAACCCGACATCGCATCGTGGTAGCCCTCGCGGGACCTCCGGGCTCTGGCAAGTCAACGATAGCTGCTGAGGTTGTGCGGCGCTTGAATGCCACGTCTACGACTCCCTTCGCGGCCATAGTGCCTATGGACGGCTTCCATCTGCCACGCTCGACACTCGATACCCTGCCGAATAAACTCGAAGCGTATGCGCGCCGTGGGGCAAGCTGGACGTTCGATGAGAATGGGGTATTGAAGCTGGTTAATATGCTATCGGAATCTCGCTCCGAAAAATCAGACGCTATAATTGCTCCCACATTCGACCATGCGTTTAAGGATCCAGTGGAGGATGGTATTAGAATCACATCGGACGTAAAGTTCGTGCTACTGGAAGGCAATTATCTGCTATTGGATGAACACCCGTGGAATCAGATTCAAGAGCTGGTCGATGATACGTGGTTTGTAGACGTTAATCCGGGGCTTGCGAGGACGAGAATTGCCAACAGACATATCAAAGCGGGGATCGAGATGACGTGGGAGGATGCAGTTCGGCGGGCCGAGAGCAATGATTTGTTGAATGGGATGGAGATTCGGACCAAGCTGGTGAAGCCAGCAGTTGTGATCCGGAGTATAGAAGAATAAGCGGGTTACGGATTTCGAACATCTCGCCCGGCGCAGGTTGGCCATGCTCTGGGCGCTCTATGGAAGGCACATTCGGCAGTATTATTTTCTCTGTTCGGCGGATGATTCTCTATACCGGATCGCGATTTGTCCGCAAAAAAAACATACAGGAAAGGGATGGCCACGGAGGTTGAACCGGAAAACCCTGTTCCTCTGAACATGGGCGAATACTAGGGGACAAAAGGGGACAGAATAAATTGCTGAATCCTATTTCCAATCACATTTCGTGCTATTCACACTTCATCACCACCACAATGTTCAAATTTCTTTCACATATCTTTTCAACGAGCCACGTTGACCCATCTTAGAAAGTTCAAGTGTCCCAGACCCCTATAAATACAACTACCCTTCGCGAGCCTTGGCCTCATCTACAGCTTTTTGCCAATTCGACCATTTCAAATACAGACTGACGATGACAGTCACAATTCCCAATCCACTCAGAGGCCCAACCCACAAGCCAAGCAGGCCCAGTTTCGGTGGCCCGAAAGTCAACAACAACGAGAGGGGTATAGCCCAAGCATAATATACGCCCAGATTAACCCAGCCGCCAATCTTCTGCCTTCCCAGACCTCGCAGCAATCCGTTGACGAGGCAAGCCATGGCATCGAACATTTGCGCTGCTGCTACAACGGGAATGGTCGTAATGATGATATGCTGAACGTCCTCGTCGTCTGTGAAAGAACGTGCAATGACATGTCTTAACGACGTCAATACCACGATGTCGAAGATACCAATCCCGACGAAAACCGCATAATAAATCCTCCAGGCTGTCCTGGCAGCCGTCACTGCACCGTGTCCGATCAGATTCCCAAAACGAGTCGAAGCAGCAATTGCTACTGGCATCGGAATATGGTATATAGTGACAGCAACAGACATCAAAACCGATTGTGCCGCCAGATCAGATGTACTGATATAGCTTGCGGTAAAAGTGAGTATGTCAAAGGCAAGCCATTCAGATAACACCATCAATATGCCAGGAAAGCTAAGTTGTGCCATTTCGCCCCAATTTTGGAAACACTTCCTGGTGTTCAGACCTGACCAACATTCGAGCGTGTGACGAGCAAACAAGCTGATGTAAATCAGCAGCACTATAGGTTGTAGAAAATTGGACAAAGCGATTGCCAGAGCCGCTCCTCTGAAGCCGAGGCCGAAGTGAAACACGAACACCCAGTTCCACAGGATATTTAATGGGGCACAAATCACAACTACCACCAAGGAAGCTGTGAAGTTCCCTTGAGCCTGCATGAAGCGTTTCATAGCTTCAAATATCGCGTAACCAGGCGCCCCGATCAAGTAATACCTCAAGAATGTGCCAGCGAGCGCCGCAAGCCTTGGATCAGGAACAAGATGCCGCAGAATCCAGGGCGAAGACATCCAGATAGCACCGATGGGAATAACGGCAATTAACATCATTGCGCACATACGCTGTACATGTAGGCCAACAAGCTTCTTCCGGCCGCTTCCATAAGCCTGCGATGTGAGGGTATCAAGAGATGTTGCCATACCTTCGAACACACATAGACCGGTGATGTTGGCCGTCATCGACGCCAGAGAAGCAGCGGCCAGTTCCTCGGCGCCCAGCTGTCCCGCTACATAAACCATGACCAAGTTGTACGAATATTGTAGCATGTATGTCAGGATCAAAGGCGCCGAGTATTTGAATAATAACGAGGATTCGATTTTCCATGTCGTATCAAAATCTCCGTCAGGCTTGAGTAGGATTGACTCTTCATCCACTATGGAACTGTCCTCTTCAATGGGATTGTACTTCCTGATTTGCTGCACAGATGGTTGGTCGACGATTCTGGCCGGCCCGTGTAGCAAAGGTGTAGTCTCAGATTGAATTAGGGTCGCCATCCCGCCAGTGCCTTCCAACTAACTTCGAATGTTTGTAAGAACACAAAGTGGATATACATATGAAGAATGACGATGAGGACTAAGTGTCTGCAGTCTCACCGCTAGTTGCAGAAAATTGGGTTCCAGCGCCACCTCAATCGGAACTGAAGTTTTCACTGCACTAGTTGAGAGAGGAAATCCACAGGTAAGTTCACTTTCTCCCTACGACCGATCCCACCTTAAGAAGCAGCTCTTTTCCTTTTTCTCAGCCGCCGAACCTGTCAGAGGTCGAACAATCACGACTTCTGCCCCACCCTTCTGCGGGTGAGATCTAGACCACCCAGCCCAAACTATCATAAGTGGGAGGGCTCGATGGCGAACAATATCGTTGATCAACCAATAATAAAAGGGTCAACAGATGTAAACCCCGCAAAATAGACATCTTCGGGATCTACCCGCAGAACCCACACCGAGCGACCTACCAGCATCGCGATGGACTCCGTGCATATTCCATATGCAGTATCAAGATTGGCTCACTTTGCGGATAGCGACTTCGCAAATTTCACGCAGTCTGCAACTTCCTGGCCTAAGTCATATGCTATGATTTGACACGAAAGATGTATAGTGGCAGGAACAGAATTAAGCATGCAGCAGAAGTATGGATTTTCGGAACGCGCGCAGCCGTCGATCGCCGTCACTTCTAAATCTACGGGGTACCAGACAAATTACAATCCTAATTTCAAGAATCAACGTCGTCCAGCACTCTAAGCGGGTGCTCCTCCTCTCGAGGTGGAAGGCCGGCTCCATCACTCTGGGAATAACTCCGGTATGAAGACATTCGTAGTTTTTCCCAGGAAACACCCCGCTGCCTATGTTTACGGCGCAAATTGGTACAACTGCGACGATAAGAGCTCGATAAAACTGTTTGTATGAGCGTGTGAGGCACTACAGGACAGTTCATGGGAGGTGGACTTTTGTCTCAAGAACAATCTAATGGAGCGCGTTCAAGAAAATGCCAGATATATGAGAATCGAAAAAACCAACCAGAGATAAATGCTCATACTGACTTCAATTCAAAACCTGCTCCAAATATTCCTGGCGCTTCCGGGTAGTTCGTGGAGGTTACATAGCCTTGCTCTCAGCCTACACCGCGGGCGCTTCCTGCGCCTATTTATTTACGGAACAATTCCAACAGTCAGCGGATAGATCCGCACGAAGGCCTCACGCGAAGCCACCTTGCCTCCCAACGACGAGCTCCGCATTCAGAAACACCGTTTCTTATTAGCCGAACGTTTGGGCAAGGAGGCGAGGTACGGCGCAAGCGAGGCTGGGTGTTCTAATTTAGGGTCCGGCCGGTAGTCCAACAGCCGCGACGACAACAGGATCCTACATGGTATCTCATGGTTGAACTTGTTTTTTACATCGTCTCGCTATTTCTGCTACGTATACCAAACCTAACTTCGTGGGTTGCTTTTGTATAAAGAGAAGGCTGTTTGCCAAGAAAATATCGCCACCCACTTCACAATCAACTTCTTAAGAGATAGAGTTAACCACCCAGATCCCTCACTTTCATTCGTCACTCATATTCCATTAAATTTCTTTTCCATCAACATTGAATACTTTCCTTTTTCCTTTTTTACAGATTCGGGATCTCAAGTCTACTTCCGACATGCGATCCGCAGTCATAATCCTCTCATTTTTCTCCTCTCTCGCATTCTCCGCTCCTACAATTCTCCCACGTCAAAACCCTTCCATCAATGATATCAGCACCGCCGCCAGCGCCTGGGCCGCCGACACGAGCATAGTCTCACAATTCCTATCCTCAGCCGGTTCCCTCTCAGGCACTACCCTGACAACATCTGCCCAGAATGCTCTCGCCCACGAACTCGATGAACTTACCCAAAAGGCAGTCTTGGACGCGGAATTCGGACCAGGTGGTCCTATGGCCAATGAGCTTGTAATAGGCGCGAACAATACGCTTGTCACGGATGGCACTTTTGATGTAGTGGTTGCTGGATTGCGAGATTTGGTGAATAATGGGGAGCGGATGGGCGCGGATGAGGTGGAAGCCGTGGTGTTGGGGATTAATGTGGGGAGGTGTGCGAGGGTTTTGCCGGCGATTGATATCTATCTTGGAACTGCGTCGCAGTTATTGGGCTCTGGGATTACGCTGGTGGCTAACCGACCCAATAATTGTCCTACCACGTCTTGATTCCTCTCTTCCTAGTATCACTTTGATAATAGCTTTGGGGAGAAAACACATAGGAAATAGGGACGGATTATAGGATTGGGGTTTCTGCATTTGATGGGCGTTTATTTTTGTATGTATGACATTGGAAAAATAATGGCGGTTACAAATGGTCATAGCTGGCAGGATAAAATTTGAAGAAGAATTAGGCAGGCTAATCAAGTTGAAAGGATCAAATTGGAATATAAAGACTTCTAACAGATATTAGCATTAGGCCTAAGCATATTTCCTCTGCTTTTAGTCCCTGATTTCAGGATACAATATTCCCTTACTCAAAGCTTGGGTCTGACACGAAACTTACAATACAACTACTATTATTTTGGCGCGAATATCTTATTGAACTATATTTTTAAAAATACGCGAGTCTACCATACTTTATTATAACCAAATAGAAAAAGCTTACTTTTACGTATATAAATAATTAACAATCTATACTTTTAATAATTTATATAAAATAATCTCGAAATATAAGAAGAATAAAGGTCTTAATATATAAAGTTTTATTTTATTTTCACTATTAAATTTCAATATAAAATTTAGTTTTCAAGGTAGAAAATAATAAATATATTATTAGATATTATAACAAAATATAAAAGAAGAAATAAAAGTTATTTTTCATTCTTTATAAGTATTAGGACCCTCACAAAGTATCAGATTAGTAGGATTTTTGACTAATTTTAGAATTCTATTAAAATTTTAATAAATTTTTATTTTTATTGGGTGATGCAGTAAATGCTGTATATGTATGTGTATTAAGAGATGATGATGCCGTAGGAGCAGAAAGTGAGGTTATTTACAGTAGGTGCCTGAGGGTGCCTGAGGCACAACACTGTGTAGGCTGTAGCCGCAATATTGGGATTAATATAATTAATCGAAATTTTTAAAATTAATAAATATTTTATATATCTAAATATTTATTTATATCAAATTTAAATATAAAAATATTAGATTTTATATAATCAAATTTTTATTATATAATCGATAATAAATATCGATCCGAATTTTAATATACTTTTCGACTATATTAATATAATTATTTTATTTATATAATATATTAAATAATATTATATATATATAAATTTTTAAAAAAAATTATATTATAAAAATTTAAAATTAAATCTTATTATTATTAATAAAAATTAATTATTAATATTATTAAAATTAATAAAAAAAAATATTAATTTAATCCTAATTGGGTCAAATTTAAAAAAAAAATTATTTTATTAATGTAGTGGGTGATCTGGTGATGGGCTTGATCATGTGATTTAGCTAGTTTATTGAGATCTTGCATATAAATACAAGATCTCTCTTTCTATAAAAAAAACAACCAATATAAGATTCTTTTTCCTTATTACTGAATTAAAATTATTATTAAAAAAAATATAATATATTTTTCTTATTATTTAATCTTTTTATTAATAATTTATATAAAGAATATTTTAATATATATTTAATTATTTAAATAGAAATAAATTATATTTCTTAATTTGCAATTATATTTTTTAGTTATTAAAAATAATAGAAAGAAAAACAAAATAAGTAAATATTAATTAATTAGATAATAATAATAAAATTATAAAAAATAAAAAAAAATATCAAAAATTTTAAAAATATTAAAAATTATAATAAATATTAAAAAAATAATAAAAATAATTATAAAAAATTTAAATTATAAATTCGTTAAAAAAAAGATTAAATTTTAATAAATATTTATTTAATCCAGGATTAAATAAAAATTAGTATTTATTAAAAAACTAATTTTGGTAGTTTTAGATTATATTTTTTTAATTAATATATATTTTTGGTATTAATTTTAAGATTTAATATCAATATTATTTTGGAATTGATTTGGTTATTATTTTTATTAATCTTGATAAATATTTAAAAAGTAAGAAAAATTTTATTAAACCAATTTTAAATAAAATAGATTTTTCTAAAAAATATAAATTTTAAATTCTAATTTCAAAAAAAAAAAGAGGAAAATAAAATAAAAGAAGAATATCGAAATTATCATTAAAAAATCAGTATTAGTAGTTAGAAATAGGAATAATATAGTTTTCTTGTATCTATATATCAGTTTTGTGCAGTTCAGAAACTTCAAAAATTTCAGAAATAGATATATTAAAAAATTTTCAATAAAATATCAATTAATAATTTCCTCAATAAGAGGATTTTTAAATAATATTAATTTTATTATTTTTTTTTTATCAATTTTTTTATTTATATTTTTTTTTCCAAAATCAACTAATAATTTCTTTTTCAAATTATTAGTCAATATGTTAAATCTAAATTTATAATATTTTATATAATTTTTTATTTTAAATAAAAAATTATATTTCAAAAACTAAAATAATATAGAATTTTTTAAATATTTTAAGGAATATTATAATATTTATTATATTTTAAATATAACTAAATTATTTTTTCAATTTTTGGATTTTATTTATCAAAAAAAGATATAAATAATACTTAAATAAAATAAAATTTAGATAAATTAGGAAAAATTTAAGATTATTTTTTTTTTAAATATATTAAAAAAAATATTTTTTATTAAAATATTCAAATTAAATCATAAAAATAATTTCAAATAATATATAAAATTTTTTAATTATATTTCAAAGATTTTAATTAATAAGAATATTTTTAATAAAATAGATTAAAAGCGATATTTTTTGATAGAATTATTATAATAAATATATAAAAAAATAATAATTAAATTTAAAATTAATAATATTAAATCGGATATTTATATTAAATATAATAAAATATTCAATTGGATTATTAATTTCTAATTAATTTCTTATATTAATAATATTATTAAAAAAAAAAAAATTTATAAATTAGTTTAATTAAAATCAAAAATCAATAAATTATATAAAAAATTAAATAATATATTATTAATTAATTATTTAATATAATCTAGTTTTATTATTATAATAAAAACTATAACAAAAAATTAATTAATTTCAATCTAGAATAAATCAAAATTATAAAAAAAATAATTAAATAATAATAAAAAATAATCTGGATTTATTAAATAAATAATATATAATAATAAAAGAAATAATTATATTTTAGATTGAATAAAAAATATTAATTATCGGAAAAATTATATTATTATTATTAGAATCGATCTGAAATAATATCAGATCTATATATTAGATTTTAATATAAAAATTTATAAAAGAATATAACAGACGGATTAATATATATTAATAATAAAAAAAGGTTTTATTATAGGAGATTTTATTAAAATATTAAAAAAATATATTTAGATTTATTTAGATTTCAAAAAATTTAAATTTATTTTTTTTATAATAGAATTTATTAAAAAATATTATAAAATAATCAAAATAATTAATAATAATAAAAATAAAAATAAAATCTAAATAATAATTTATATATTATTTAAAATAATTGTCACAGCGAGATGCACCGTAGCGCTTGTAGCGCCCGCACCACGGGCCCAGCCTCGTCTAAACGCTTAAAAAGCAGTCCTCGTATATAAAGATTGCTACCCACCTAGCTAGATTCTTCAGACCTTAATATATCCTCATTTTCAACCCATCCTCTAGGATCCATGAATCTACCTTCCCTTCAACCTACGTGATAATAATAAATTTAATAATAATAAAAATATAAAATATTAAAATCAAAATTTTATCTAAACCAGGATCAATCAAATATTAAAAGATTAAAATTAATAATTATAATTAATATTGCAAGAAATATATCTATTTATTATAAATTAAATTTAATATTAAATATTATAAATTAAATAATTATTTATAAAATATATTTTATAAAATCTAAATTAAAAAAAAAATTTAAAAATATATTTTTAATTTTGAATTATATAATTATATTTCATAAAATATTATTAATATCCTAATTATTATTAGAATTATAAAAAAAAAATATAAAAATCCAAATAAAAAAAGTTTCAATAATTCTATAAAAATCTAAAAATTTTATAAATAGGAATTCAAATTAATAATTAAATTAAAAATAAAAAATAGATTTTTAAAAAAAAAAAAAAAAATATTTTATTATAAAAATTTA
>Ga0247778_1000722_pt1 | contig 29235 bp, 15 predicted proteins | sample UWRJL049202B5_FD_179939 | JGI IMG/M metagenome (GOLD analysis project Ga0247778, IMG submission 179939) | Plant litter microbial communities from Arlington Agricultural Research Station in Wisconsin, United States - UWRJ-L049-202B-5 | ecosystem: Environmental > Terrestrial > Plant litter >...
TGCCAGGACCGCAGCGATCTTCGCCCACTTCCGATCGTCTAATGGGAGTCGAACCATCGACTCCCCCATGGAGCACACGCGCCATCCAATGGAAAGCAAATTTTTCCACCTTCCGGGCACGGGCACGGGCACGGGCACGGGAGGACCTGAATTCAGGGCCAGCTCTAGAGCGACGATTGAGCGAGCTTGCGAATACTCTCTTCCGCATCGTTGGTTGCGACGCGCTGAATCACCTCCCGCACATCCGCTCGCTCTTTCGACCACTCGCCGAGGAGCTTGACGCTCCCATAGCGCACCTTGGGCTCTTGGGCTGTTTGCGCCGCGCTCGTCAGCGCTCGCACCAGAATGTCATTGGGCTTTCGGACACGCGCGGAAGCCAAGGCGGCGACGCTCACGTCCGTCTCTTTGTCGGTGATCGTATTGGCGAGCATTTGGTCTATCTGATCGCCGGGCATGAATTGCAGCGCGCGCACCGCGGCCGCGCGCACCTCGGTCCGGCGATCGGCCAGACGAGCCGATACGTCTTGAAACGCTCCGAGATAGCCTGAGTTGGCGATCGCTTGCAGCACGGTCACGAGCCGAGGGATCATGTCCTCCGTGTGACGCAGGCGTTCGAGTAAGAAATCACCGAGGGCCTGCTCTTGTGCTTTGTCTCCGTTGGCCCCGTAATAGCGGGCATACGAGCCGAGGCCGAATAGAGCGCTGGCACTGAACCGATCGCGCGCCGCCTCTTCTTTGAGCGCCTGAACCGCGATCGGGCTCGGGCGCCGTGTCAGCGCGAGACCGCCGAGCGCGCGTTGCCGCAATTTCGGGTCGATGCCTTTGGCGGTCAGCATATCGGCCAGCGCTTTGTGAGCCGCCGGACTGCCGCTTGAGCTCAGCGCATCGACGAGCGTGAAGGCCATCGCGGGATCTGAATGAATCCGAGCGACGGCCTTGGCGACGTCGGACTCGCGCCGACGGAACATCGCGGACAAGGCTACGAAATTCGAGGTTTCTTGCTGATCGATCGCCGCCGCATCGCTGACCTTGCTGGTCCCGTTGGCAGCGCTCGCCCGATTGGCGGCGTCGCGTGAGGCGGCAGTTGCTTCGAGCTTGCCCACCACCGATTCGAAGCTTTGGCCGTTGATGCGCGCGTCGTCCATCGAGCCGCTCATGGCCTCTCGATCCGCCGCTTGCACGTAGGGCTCATCCGCGGCAAGGCGTGTCAATGGTTCGCTGAGCGCTCTCCAATCTCGAACGGGGGCGCCGCTGGTCACACCGTCTGCGTCGAGCTTGACCTCGGTGAGCGAATTCACCGGCACCTGCGCGCCGCGGATCTTCAGTTCATCACGGGAACGCACGCGCACGAGGCGCCCATCTTCCGCTAACTGGATTTCGCCCGCCGATGCTCGAACCTCGGGCACGATGTCTTTGAAGGTCCCCGGCGAGGTGCCCGTGGATTTGCCCAAAAGCTTCGAATAACTGAGCTTGCGCTTGCTCCAGACGCGATCGCCCGTTCCCTCGTAGGCGGCCGTGTATTCGCCCGTCCCGTCGCGCTCCTGGATCTCGAAGTGGTCGCGCTTTTCGGTTGGTACGCTGATTTGAAGCGCGCTCGCGATCGTGCGGTAAACGCTGACCACCATGGGCGGAAGCTCTGGAGGAAAGCGCATCTCCTTGACCTGCCCGTTCGCCACTTCGATATAGCAGCCGGACTTCGAGAGTTGTTCGGCAATGGCCTTGAGTTGATGCTCGGGATCCGGAGCCCGTGAGTCGATGTTGGCCTTCTCGAGGATGACGAACAAGGTCGCATCGGTGCCGTGCACGACGGTTGGCACAACCACCACCTTTCCCGTCACGGTAAAGTCGAATTTGTTGGCTTGATCCCCGAAGGCCAACGCCGAGGTCAGCTCGAGCCGGAAGGCATTGCGTTGCCCTGCCACCCAATTGGCCCCGGCGGCCTTTGCGGTGGCGACCGAAGAACTCGCTGGCTTGGTCGCAACGACGACTGAGGAACTCGCCGGAGAGGATTCTGCCGATGCCCCGTTACCATTGCCGCGGGCACAACCCGCGGCAATGAAGAGCAGAAGCCAATGAGGTAGGTGATTAACTCGAATGGTCGTCACTTCGGTACGGAGTTTTCGTAGCACGTGTGGGACCCAGTGGTGTCGCAAAGACCGCTGCAGCAGTCATTCCCAGTGCCACAGGGCAGGTCTTTCTTGATGCATTCCCCGCACGCGCCGGTGGAGGCTAGGCATTGCAGCCCTTCGCAGCAGGATTTGCCGCAAGTTCCGCACGCTGTGCCCGCGGAATTGCATGTGGCGTTAGCGCACGGATCCGTCACCTTGCATTTGAGCGTGTTCGGGTCGCATGTGGACCCGGCGCAGCAATCGCCGTCGTTGCCACAATTCGCGTTCGGTTGCCCGCACGCCTGACAATTGCCGTTCGTCGCACAAATCAGGCCGCTGCAGCAAGTATTGCCGTGGGCGTTGCACTCCGTTCCGCTGGTGTTGCACTGGCGTTGACAACTGCCGTCGGCAGGCGCGGTAGTGCCCGGGACGTTCGCCACGCAGTCGAGGCCTGGGCAACATTGCGGGCGGCCCTTGAGACCGGTTTGGCAGTTTTCACTCGCTTTGGCGCAACACAGACTGTCGTAGCCGGCCTTCTCCAGGTTCGTCAGGTCGAGATTGACGGGAGGGTCAATGGGAGTGGCGGGCGGCAGAGGCGGTAGCGCCAGCAGCATGAGCGGAACTTGGGTTTCAGCCAGACCTGTGTCCGTGGCGCCAGAGGCAACGGCTGTGGTCGTACCGGCGGTGTTGGGCTTGTTGTCCGCTGTTGGCAAGTGCGCAGGCACCGACTCACTCGTACTGAAGATCGCTTGCGAAGCCGAGCTCTGTACCAGATCGAAGTGTTGCGGCGGCAGGCCCGCGAACTTCAAGATGTTCTTTCGCCAAGTGCGGCTGAAGAAGAAGAACTTGATCCTGAGCTTACCGTTGACTTCACCTTCCAAAATCTTCTGCAGATCGATGCCGGCTCCGTACTCGTAGTTCACGCTGAACTTGAGCGCCGTCGGCAATGTGCCGAACGGAAACGCTTTTGGCCCGGCGACGACACTGAGGATGTCGGGATGGATGGTGCGTTTGTCCTCCATCGCTTCCACATCTAGCCCGACGCCCGCGTAGATCGGCGCCGAGATGCTCGCGAGAGTGAGTGAGCCTTCGATGCCGATCGAGGCCTTCAACGGGCCCAGGCTGAAGCCCACGCCGACGAAGGCCGAGAGCCCGGCTGCGGCGTAAGGCGCGACGGACGCCGTTACCTTCGCCACGGGTTGGGGACCGGTATCACCAAACACGAGGCCAGTGGGGACTTGGAACTTGAGCTCGAAGCCGCCGCCGATGCCGTACTTGGCAAACACGTCGATCTCGAGCAGCACCGGGATCGGGCCGATCCAGAACTGCACGCTGAGGACGGTCTCGGATTCTTGGTGCGCGAGCCCATCGAAGCCGAGGGCAAGCGGATCGATCAGGTTCTTGAGCTTGCCCGTGGCGTCCGAGAGCGCCATCTGGGCGTCGCGAAGCGCTCCGAGCTGCCCGGTCCCCGGTGCTTGGTAGTAGTCCAAGAAGCGGCCGACCGTAGTGTAAGCATCCTCGTTGGGCCCGCAGTTGGGGCCGCCCGGGAAATCCTCATCCACCGCGCCCACGATGGAGACCGCGTTGCACAGATTGCCCGCCAAGACCTTACCGACGCTAGTGGCAGACTTGTACTGCGTGGCCAGCGTTTGCGCGTCGCGGAACGCCTTCTTCGCGCGGTCCGCGTAGAGCTGGAACTTGCCGATCGCATCGTCACAAGTCTTGGCCGCGTCGTACAGGGCGAAGTTGCCATCCGGACTCCGCGAGTCGATCGAGGGGATGCCGAAGTCTTTTGGACTCGCAAACTTCTGCTTGAAAACACTGGCTTGGAGCGTGGCGAAGATCTGGCAACGCTGAAGGCCCATGCCCACTTCAGCATTGAAGATATCCGTCGGGCCGAAACTCTGCCCGAGGAAGTTATTGACGCTGACGTTTGCGGCGAGTGATGCCCGGGCCAGCATCTCCAGATTGGTCTCACCTTGCCCGAGCACCCCTGGGTTGGCTTTGAAGGTCAGCTCGGGGTTGAAACCGAATTGAATCTTGCCACTATTGCTGGTTTTCCCGTCGGTCGCGGGCAGCGTCTTGTCAGCCACCGCGGGCTGACGCGGCTTGTCTTTGCACCAGGCGTTGTTGGTCCCGAATTGATCGTTGTTCGGGCCGTGCGCGGGATCTGACTGGGGGCCGCCCCAGGTGGCCGTGGTTGGATCGGCGTTGGGCAATTGCCCGCCGAAGATCGTGGCTGGATCCAACGGATGAGACTGAATCGGGTCTTGAAAAGAGGGGGTGACAACTGGAGAGTCTGGATTGCAGAGTTCGATTTGATCGCAGGGGATGTTGTCGACGGGGCAGTTCACTTGCACGCAGAGGGTGCGTCCGCGGCACTCATTGCCCGTGCCCGCCGGCACGCATGCGGGATCGAGATTGACGCTGCGGCAGTAGACGTTGGCGCCCAAGCCACTGCAGTCCACGTCGTCCATGCAGGGTCTTTGTGGGCTGTTGATGATCGTGTACGGGCAGCCCGCGAATTGGTCCTCGGGCGTTTGCCCTCGGGTAATGCCGTCGGCATCCGGGTTATCGGGGCACGACCCTGAGGACGACGGATTCAGGAAGGGACCGGGGAAAGTTCCGCCCTCGTCGGCTATCTTGAATTGGCCCTGAAGTTGCGCCTGAGCTGCGGCAGCATTCACGCCGTTGGGACCTGCGTCCGGAAGCTGTGCCGTTGCTTCTGTAACGCATTGCTGCCCCTGCGGTCGGGCAGGAGGCGTGCCCAAGCCGCCTGGTGGCTTGATCGGAGCACCGCGAGTGACGGGCGTTCGGTACTCACAAATGTAGCCCCGCGCCTGGTTGCAGGGGACGACCGACCAACGACCCGTCTTCGGCAGCATCACGACGCAGCGGTCGGTGGAGGATAGAGTGCCGGGCGCCCAGTAGTTGAACCGACCGCCGACCGGCGTACCGCTCACGCCGCCGCTCCAGAACTGATCACCGTTGTTGCTGTTGGTGATCGCCCAGCGCCAGTTGTTGGCAGTCGTGATCGAGTTTGCGCCGAGCCAGATCGGCTGCGTGATCAAACCTTGGATGGTGCGGTTCTCTTCCAACGAATCGACGCGCACCAGGGACAAGCCCTTGGCGCTGCAGGCGAGTTGCGCATCGCTCTGCGTGAGCGGCGTACCTCCGCCACCACCACTGGTGCCACCCGTGCCGCCCCCACTGGTGCCGCCGGTCCCTGCTCCGCCGCTGCCGCCGCTGCCGCCGGTTCCGCCGGTTCCGCCGGTTCCACCGCTGCCGCCCGTGTTCGTGCCGCCGTACGGCGGGCAGAGCCAGTACGAAGACGAGCGGTAGCTGATGTGTTTGCAGCCGTTCGCAGGCTTGCTGGTCGTGGGATCGCCGCACACCCCCGCGTTGCAAGTCGCATTCGCTTGCGGCCCCACGCTGTCGCTGCAGGGCGTGCCGTTCGGCTGCAGATTGGCTTGTCCTACGCAGCCGCACTGACCGGGAGCGATGTTGTTCGGATCGTCCGGGCAACGATCGATGCAGTTCGGAAAGCCGTCGCTGTCCTTGTCTGGTATATCCGAGACGCCGCAGCCGCAGGTGCCTTTCTCGGTCTTGAGTGGGTCCAGCGGACAGCCGTCCAAACAGTCAGGCGTCAGGTCGCGATCGGTATCGAGCGACGAGTTGCATGCTCCACAATAGCGGGCAATCGCGGCGCGCTGGGCCGCGGCCGGCGAAGGAACCATGGCGCGGATCGTGGCCGCGCAGGACGCGCCGCCGCCCGTCGTCGGATTCGAGGCTTTGACGAGCACCAGCGGCGCGCGGTATTGCACACGCGCGTGGGCGTCGAGGATCTGGAAATCCTTGGCGTAAAAGAAGCCGGTGTGGGTGCCGCTGACGGCGCGCAACGTGGCCGTGGCATTCGGGGCGACGAGCGCGCCGTTATAAGCGGTCTCTACGTTGAACGCCGTTGTACCGAGATAAATAATTGCCAGATCTGGCGGGTCATTCGTGACCGTCTTGATTGCGCCTCGCAATCCGAGCATGCCCGTCTCGACGTACAGAATGACCGGGCCGCCCGCCTGATCGAGCGTGATCGTGGAACTCGATTCGAACGTCAGCGAGCGCAAGTAGTACGTGCCGCTCTTGAACGTGAGCGAACCTTGCGAATTGGCGACCACGTCGCCGTATTGACCCGGCGTCAGCGGCGGAATGGGCGCGCTCGGCGGTGGATTTGCCGTAATCGGTGTGCCGGTGCCAGTAGTTGGATACTGGATCGTCCAGGTGAGGTTGTTCAGCGGCTCGAATGCCGGCGCTGCGTCGAGCGCGGGAGGGGTGATTTGATTGCCGTACTTGTGCGTGGCCGCGTGCAGCGTGCCGCGCACCAAAGTACGATCGCCGAGGTCAGCCAGACCGCGGCTCCACGTGTCGTTCAACACGCCGTCCGGCTCGGTGTGGATGCCGCCTCCGGAAGCGCCGAGCGCGACTACCGATCCCGAAACGACCGTGGCCCCGGCGCCGAAATAGATGGAATTTCGCGTCGTAACGACCGGTGTGAGCGGAGGGACCGCGGCGGGAGACGAGATGGTGAGCGTGACCGGGCCCGTTAGCGGCGCGGGTTCCGATTTCTGAGCCTGTTCAGCTCCCGAGTCACTGCCGCAGCCGGGCAACGCCAACAAGAGCGAGAGCGCCAGGCCCGCGTACGCCGCAAAGAACAATCCACCGCCACTCGTTCTTCCCATGATCCCTACCTGCTGTCTTCACTAGCCCTCCGTCTTCCTCCTCGTCAAGCCCTAATCGCGCAGGCCACGTTGTCATGCGCGTTGGTTCTCATCTTGTTTGTCTCTTGTCGTCACTCGCTTGTTTCGTTGCTCGCTTGTTTCGTCGTGCGCTCTCTTCATCGCGTTACGTGCGCGCGCTCGTTACACCGCGCACTGGTTTGCGGCTTAGAACGCGCAGTTGGTTGATCATTCCTTGCGCAATCGCACTCACGAAGCTGAGCAACTCGCCGCGCGCAAAACGTGAAGCACAAAGCGCGCGCCGAGTTCGTGCTTGCCACGGGTGTCGAAACGGTTTATTCGACCAACTATCGACGGGCGTTCGGGTGTGAGCCGTCGGGGAGAAAACCGTGGGCGTATTTGCAATGGCAAACAGACAAGTTCAGTCGAAATCGACGTGCAATGCGGAAGCGTCGAACGGTCCCTTTCGCGTCAGGCGTCTGTCGCGCGCGGTGCGTTTGCTGGGCTTAGCTGCGGTCGTTTTACTGTCGAGTTGCGCGTCCGGAGGGGGCTCGAACGACCCCTCACGCGGCAAAGATCCTGCCCCCGAACCCACTGCCGAAGCCTTGGCGGATGGCATCCTCGTTTGCCCGATCGCCGGATCGTCGGCGCCCGCCCCGTGGATCTCCTTGCCCGCAATGAACAAAAAGCTGCGGCACTTCCCCGACTTCGCTCGTGCGAGCGGGCTCAAAGAGATCAAGACCTGCGCGGACGGCTTCGCGTTCTGGAAGCAATACGACAAGTACCGAGCTGCCTTTCCGTACTTCGACGCCAACGAACCCTTCGATGTTCCCGATTACGCGGGCTCAGAAGAAGTAGGCGCGCCGCCCGTCACCGAGGAACAATATCGCGCCGCCGAGGGCATCGGCCCCAAGATCAAGAATGGCACTGGTGCTCAACTCTCGCCCGTCGTCAGGATTTACTTCGACAAGAATGACGGCCAAGGCCCCCTCTACCACTACTGCACCGGTACCTTCATCGGTCGCAATTGGATACTCACCGCTGCGCACTGTCTACAGGTCAAGAAGGGCTGGAAACGCGGTCAAGATCCGGCCAACGCGGATCTCAACGCGGGGTATTACACGTACAACATCCAGTTCTACGGCGCGAACGGGAAGATCAAGAATACCCAGGAATTCACCAGAACCCAACAGGTGATGGATAGTCGATACACCGGCTGGAATCCGAACAACCCTTATCACGCATTCGATATCGCGCTGCTCTACATCTCTAAAGAATTCGACGGCTATTTGCCGAATATGGATCCGTCGTTGGGCACCAACACGTTTCCGCTCATGCGCGTATCGGCTGCAGATCATCTCGTTGATGTGCCGAGCGCGTCGTTCTGGGGCGCTGGGCTACTCGACAATGACACCGTGGTACCCAATGTGCCCAATGGCGGCGGTGGTAGTGGCGGCAGTAGCGGCAGTGGGGGGCGTGCTGGCAGTAGCGGCAGTGGGGGGCGTGCTGGCAGCAGCGGCGCCGCTGGCAGCAGCGGTCGTGGTGGCACCGGTGGCACGGCCGGGTCCACGGGCGGCAGCGCCGGGAGCGCCGGCTTTGCGGGCGTGACGCGTATCTACCACGAGGCAGGCGAGAACGAAGCCAGGCTCCGATATGGAAGCCTCGCACCGTATGAGGTGTCTTTTTCGCGCAAACCCGAAACGCCGTACCTTTCTAATGGTCCGGGCAGCCCGGAAGTCGCGCGCACGGTTCGGGGCAACTTGTTCTACTCGGACTACCCGTCGTCCCCACCCGCAAGCACCGCGTACACCTGCCACGGTGACTCGGGCGGGCCATTGGTGGAGCCCTGGTTGGTCAAGGATCAGAATGGAAATCCGTCCAACTCTTACGTGGTGGCGGGAGTTCTAGCCGAGCACGTCTTCTACAACGGCATATTCTGTACACAGGACAGTGATTGCCAAGGCGGGCCACTGGCTCTCGGCGTTTGCGATACGAGCATTACTCAGTGCCTCGATTTGGCGTGGGAGTGCCAGGACTCGTTCGGGCGCGGTTCCGGCTGGGCGCCGACCGTTTACGAGAAGGAATGGATCCAACGGAACATCTCGGCTTGGTACAAGAGCAATTTCCACTGCACCACAGGCCAGCGCGTCGATTTCACCGGCATCCCACAGAGCGAGCAGTTCCTTCAGTGTTGGGGCAAGCCGTGCAAGTATGACACCAAAATGGATCTGACGGACTCGAATGGCTGCGAAGCCTCAGAGTTCTGCCTTCGGCCCGGAAGTGAGCTGCAGGACAAGTGCAACGCTTGTCCGACCGGGGACACGAAGTGCGGCTGTTACTACGGTCAATGCTTTCCTCGAAAGAAGCCATAAGAGGCACTGCCGCAGCGCGAAGAGCCCGCTCCTCGCGCAAAGGGCCCACCCCAGTGACCGGTTCGACTGCTCTAGCGTGTTCCGTTCTGGTCGTCGTCGCGGCGTGCTCGTCGGCGGAAACGGGGGCAGGGGGCGCTCACCATTCGAGCGCCGGCACAGGGGGCCAGTCGAGTTCGGAACCCGCCGCCAGCGGCCAAGCGGGGGAATCGCCCGAAGGAACCGTTGAATCGGAGTCCGGAGCTGGCGGCGCGGCGCCAGACGAAACTGGTGGCAGTGGAGCGATGCGAGGGCGCGTGGTCGAGTTCGAAACCGGCCGCCCGTTGGCCGGGCGCCGCGTGGTCGTGGGCTCGTCTCTGACCAAGCGCGCTCCGGTCACTGAGACCGACGCGGATGGCTTTTTCGAGTTCGTAGTAAGCGGCGCCTACCAAGCATTGGTCATCGATCCGGACGGTTCGACCATCTCCTTCTATCAGGGGCTCACTGGCTCCGAGCCCGTGCTCGTCCATTATCCATCGCCTGATGACAGCGGCGGTGAAAGGAAAGTCGCCAAAGTCACTGGCTCTTTGTCGGGCGGTGCGTCCTACCCGCTCACCGACCCGAATGATCTAGTGATCGTCCACTTTTTCGGCTCCGAAGTGACCACACGCGCTTATGTCGGTTCCGGCGTGATGTCGCAGGGGCCGGACTACGCTTTGTGGCCGAGCTTCGCGAGTCCACAGCTAGCCGGCACGATCGTGGCTCTGGGCATTTTCAGAGATCCCGCTGACAGCAATGCGTATTCTGCAGCGGCGGCGATGAAAAAGCTCTCGGTCGTGGGTGGCGACGCATACACCCAAGACTTGGCGCTCGTGCCGCTCCCGTTGGGGCGCGTGTCCGGCAAAGTGAATGTCCCCGATGGCTGGACCTTCACGCAAACCTCCGAGTACTACCGCTTCCCGATCCCGAACGCGAAAGTCGGATTTTCGAACGCGCCCCAAACGCGCGTGAACCCGCTCACGAACGCGGGCGCCTTCGAATACCAGCTCCCTGATTTGCGCAAGCTCGGGGGCCAACTTTGCGAGGCGGGTCTTGCCATGGAACCAGCTTCGGACGACGACAGCGCGCCGATTGCTGATGGCTCACTCTGGTCGGAAGTGTGTGACCTGCCACTCGACGGAGATAGCATCGAGCTGGACTTCGAAGCGGTACCCAGCGTCTCTGCTACCGCCCCTGGGGCCGTGTTTGGCGCCGGAGTGCGTTTTGCGTGGTCGCGTCAGGGGAGTGCCCGCGCGCCGAATCTGGTGCGGCTCGAGCCGGGCCTGGCCAGCGCGGAGACTCCGTTGATCAGCGTCTTCACGACCAGCGTGAGCGCGACACTGCCTGATCTCAAGGTGTGGGGCATCGAGCTGCCGCCGGCGGCCGCTTACAACGCGCGCCCGGTTGCGCTCGCGTCCGACGCGAGCAATGCGTTCGCCGCTGACGGCTTGGGGGCGCTGACCCCGCGATCCCGGCGGATCAGCTCCGGATCTGGAGTCCCGTTCGTTGTCAGGCCTTGATCGTGCTTCAAAATAGCGAGATACCGGGCTGGTCATGATACGGCTTGCACTCGTTTCGCTGCTCCTTGTCATCAGCGCGTGCACGCGCACTCGTTCGGAAGACGCCGTACAATCAAGCGCTCTCCCGTTACCTGCAGAGAAGCCGAACGCAGCGGACAAGGGAACGCCCAGTGCGCAGCCGCCGACGCTTGCTCCATCCGCGCCCAGCAGTGCCGCCTCGGAGATGGCCAAGGTCGAGCCGCCTCCAGCCGCGGTGAGTGCCGCGTGCGACGAGATTTGCAGTCGCTCGCGCGAGCTCCACTGCGCAGGTCAGGCCAGGTGCCCGCAGGGCTGCGTCGAGATGGCCGCGATCCCAGGTTGTGAGCCGCCTTTTGCAGCGCTGTATACGTGCCTGACGGCGGAGCCGGTCGCGCATTGGGAGTGTTCCGAAGACGGCGTCGCCGCTATCCGCGATGGCTACTGCGAGAAGCAACAAGCGGCCGCAGCGAGCTGCGTGGAGGGCCAATCGAACCGTTAACGCTGCGCGCCTGGTCGTGCGCGGGCCTGCTCGTTACGTTGCTCGGGTGTGCGTCGAGCACGCCGGATCTGGAGCCGAGCTGCCCTGGCCAAACCAAGCAGCCGCTTTACCACGCGAGCGCGGTCGAGAGCTTCCTCGGCCTTGCGGAGAGCCAGCAGCGAGCCGTGGTGGGGATCGTCGACGACACGGACGAAAGCACCCTCTGTTCGGGCGCGTTCATCGCCGGCAATTGGGTGCTGACCGCCGCGCACTGCGATGAGTTGGTGAAAGCCGTGGTCGTGGTGCCCGCGGGAACGCGCATGCCGTCGGCGAGGATACCCGTCGTGCGCCGGGTATTTCACCCGAGCGAAGACATCGCACTGTTCCAGGTCGACTTCTCGGCCGCCAGCTTTGGAGACGAACAGATGGCGCCGGATGCAGCGTCGCTCGACGCGCTCAGTTTCGACATTTCGCCTTTGGGTCTGCCCTCTGCCCCGCTCACGACTCTCGTGCCGGGCGTGCCCGTCGAGCTCACCGGCTACGGGCTCACCGAGCAGGGTGATTTCGGGGCTTTGCGCTTCTTGGTCGAGCAGATCGCCGACGCATCACCCTCTTGGTTGACAGTCGACGGCTTTGGTCGGAGCGGCGGCTGCGAGGGAGACTCGGGCTCACCGCTGTTGGTGCGTGAAAATGGCGCGCCCGTCGTCGCCGGGGTTCTCTGGGGCGGCTCACTCACGTGCTTGCACGAAGACGAGTTCTTACGCGCCGATGCCGGCGACATCGGGCCATGGATCCGAAGGGTCGTGGGGGCCGCTCTGACCGATGTCCCGGCTTCTCACGAGTGTGGCGGGATCTCCGCCGGGGGTCGCTGTTTGTATGGAAGCGCGCTTTGGTGCGACGCAGGCCGCCTGATGGCGGAGCCTTGCCGCGACGACCAAGTCTGCGGCTGGAGCGCGCAGGATGCCGGCTATCGCTGCGTCGCGCCCGGAGGGCCGTGCCCCGGTGTCGACGACATCGGCGAATGCGACAAGGGGCAGGTCGTTCGCTGTGTCCTCGGTCAAACGCAGACGACGGCGTGCAGCGCGTGCGGGGCTTGCCGTGTCAGCGGCGAAACCGGCGTCCCGTACTGCACTGCCGAGATCGACCCGTAACCGATGCACCCCAGCTAGCGCGGCTCACGCGCGAGCTCGGCCAAGATTTTTCCGGGAACATCGCTGATGATCGCATCGACGCCGATCTGCGCGAGTTCGCGCGCGCGAGCGGGGTCGTTCACCGTCCAGGTATTGACGATAAAATGAGCGCTTTTCAGGCGCGCGACGCGCGTGCGGCTGGCCAGCAGGTGCTCGGGGTGCAGCGCGTTGGCGCCGAGGCGACGCAAGCCCGGCGCGTATTTCAAAATGTGCTGCTTTTTGTGGACCAACCAGGCCCGCGGTAACTCGGGCAGTCGGCGCGCGAGCCACCACACGAAGTACGGATGGAAGCTGGAGAAGATCACGCTCGGCAAGGCCTCACGCGTCATCACGCGCTGGACTTGCCGGAGCAGGAGCAGGCCATTTCGAACATCCGACTTGAGCTCGACATTGACCCGTTGGCCGTGCTCGCGCGCCCAGCTCAGCACCTCGGCGAGGGTGGGCACGCGCTCACCATTGCCCACGTCGAGGCGCGCCATTTCGCGGCTCGGGATGTCTTCCGCGTGGCGAGTGTCTGCACCCTGCGTGACTCGCGAAAGCAGCGGATCATGCAGCACGATCACTTGGCCATTGCCGTCGAGCCGCACGTCGAGCTCGATGCCGTCGGCGCCCTCTTGGCGCGACAGTTCGAACGCAGCCAAGGTATTTTCGGGCGCCGCGTGGCGTGCGCCGCGGTGACCGAGCACGAACGGTCGCGCACCAGCCGGCCGCTGCCAGGCGCGGAGCGCTTCAGCCAGCAAGCTCTTTCGCAATCTCGCGCGCGACGAGGCGTGCTCGCTCGACCTCATTCGCAGCGAACGAAATGCCGCCCACCACCGGGTGCCCGCCGCCGCCATAGCGGGCGCAGATCGCGCTGATGTCCGCGTCGAGCGGCTTTCCCGACCAGGGGTTGTAGCCGACCGAGATCTTCGGCCCGCCCTTCAACACGCCGACCAAGACCGAGTACACGCTTTCCGGGTAGAGCGCATAGGTCACGAATTTGCCGACGCTCTCCAGCAGCGTGTCGGTCATGTCCACGAACACCACGCGGCCCTGCACTTCGCTCTTTTCGCGCACGCGCTCGACGAAGCGCTCGTGCTTCTTGCCGAGCGGCTTGTAGCGCTCGTTGATGGCACTCGAGGCGGCGACTTCGCTGAGGGGCTTTTGCAGCAATTCGGGCACCAGCTGAGCGTAAAAGCCGTCGTCGCCATAGTGCTCGACCACGCTCACGAGGCGCATGGTCGGGTCCGCGCGGTCAATCGCTTGCTCGGGGCTATCGAAGCGCGCCGAGTCGACGATATCCGCGAAGTGAACGAGTGGGTCTAAGTTCGGATCGCTGAAGCCGAACTGTTTTTTTGCCGTGTCCGCGATCAGCTTCGTGCACGAACTGTAGGTGGCGTCGAAGAAGTAGTGCGGGTTGTGGGCGGCGTCGAAGGCGGCGCGATCGGCTTCGGAGGGGAACGCGGTGCGGTGATGGTCGAAGTACCAGGTGAGCTTCGGCGAGCTCTTGAAGCGATAGTCGAGGATCGCGTTCTCATCGCCGACGAGCAGCTTTTCATCGCTGCGCTGTTGGTTCATTCCATAACCACAGGCTTTGTATTCGTACTTCGCCTGCGAAAGACCACGCTCGTGCATCAAACGCGTGAAGAGCACGGCGCTCGACAAGCCGTCGAAACAATGGCCATGGCTCGCCACCACGAAAAGCATACGGCGTGTTACCACGGGCTCGCCGACCTGCCGCGCGCTTTCCGAACGCGCTGCCAAAACGCAGCAACTGAAACTGCCCCGCGTCCGACTGGTGGCGATGTCAGAAGTCGCCGATCGCTGCCTTTCGGGTAGTGCGTTGCCCGGGCGGCTTGCGGATCTCGAGGCGCCTCCCGACCGTCTATTTCTGCGTGGCGAACTGCCGCGCGGGCCGGCGGTGGCGATCGTCGGTACTCGTCATCCGACGGATGAGTACGCGAGTTTCGCGTTCAAGTTGGCGTACGACCTAGCGAAGGCCGGCGTGGCGGTGCTTTCGGGTGGCGCTAAGGGCATCGATACCGAGGCGCATCGGGGGGCCTTGGCGGCGGGCGGCGTTACAGTGGTCGTCGCCCCGGCCGGCTTCGAGCGCCCTTATCCGGAGCAGAACGCGGATTTGTTTCGGCAAGTAATCGCCGCCGGTGGCGCTTACCTTTCGCTGTTCGAGGCGAATTGCCCGGCTACTCAGGCGATCTTTTTCGCGCGCAACGCCTGTCTCGTTGCGCTAGCGCATCTGGTGGTGGTGGTCGAAGCACCGATTCAGAGCGGCGCGCTCAACGCTGCCGCTCACGCCCGGCGCTTGGGCCGGCCGCTATTCGTGGTTCCCGCTTCGCCCTGGCAGAGCAACGCGCTCGGCTCATTGGCCGAACTCCGCCGCGGGGCAAAGCTCCTCCTCTCAGTAAAAGATTTGTTGAAGGCGCTCCGCGATCAGAACCTGCATGCGGTTGAGCCGCTCGCGCAGGCCCTGCCCGAACCGCGGCCCCAACAAGAAAGCTTTGATTTTACGGAAACATCCCCGCCCGAGGCGCAGCGCGCGGCGGTGCTGAAAGTGGTTCGCCGCGGCGCCGGTTCGAGCGATGAGATTTGCTTCCGGACGGGCCTCGCGGCAGGGCGTGTTTCAGAACTGATCTTGACGCTGCGCCTGGAAGGAGTCTTAGTAACCGACCCCTCGGGGCGACTGCAAATTCATAAATAACTGATTTGATTAGGATTTGTGGCGTACGCGCGGTCCAGTGGGGTTGCGCGGCGGTCGAACCGTTCGCACTCAGGGTAATCGAAAGGCACGCTCAACCCCCCATGGCGAAGACTCTCGTTATCGTCGAATCCCCAGCCAAAGCCAAGACGATCAAGAAGTACTTGGGAGCCGGCTACGAGGTCGTTGCGAGCAAGGGCCACGTCAAGGACCTGCCCAAGAAGATGGGCATCGACGTCGCGAACGGCTTCGAGGAGACGTACGAGGTCATCGAGACCAAGGCCAAGGTGTTGGCTGAGCTCAAGGCCGAGTCGAAAAAGGCCGATGTGCTCTTGCTCGCCACCGACCCTGATCGCGAGGGCGAGGCGATCGCCTTCCACATCGCCGAGGAGCTGGCGCGGCCCAAGCTCGAGGTGCGGCGGGTCGAGTTCGAAGAGATCACGAAGAAGGGCGTCCAGCGCGGCATCGATTCCCCGCGTGATTTGGACTCGAATTTGTATAGCGCCCAGCGCTGCCGGCGGGTTCTCGACCGCATCGTGGGCTACGACGTGTCGGCGTTGGTTTGGTCCAAGCTCGCGTTTGGGCTCAGCGCCGGTCGCGTGCAATCGGTCGCCCTGCGGCTGATCGTCGAACGCGAACGGGAGATCGAGGCCTTCGTTCCGGATGAGTATTGGAACGTGGGCGCCATGCTGCGCGGCAAGGCCAAGCAAAGCTTTCACTCGCGGCTGGTGAAAGCCGACGGCGAGAAGCTGGAAGTGACCAACGGCGAGCAAGCCGCGGCCGTCAAGGCGGATCTCGACAGCGCCAAATACAAGGTCAAGGCGGTCACCAAGCGCGAACAGAAGCGCAATGCGCCCGCGCCCTACACCACCAGCAAGCTGCAGCAGGATGCGACCAGCCACCTGCGCTTTCCCACCAAGCGCACGATGAACATCGCCCAGCGCTTGTACGAAGGCATCGATCTGAAGAAGGACGGTGGGCTCGTCGGTCTGATCACCTACATGCGTACCGACTCCGTGCGCATCAGCCCCGACGCCATCTTGGAGCTGCGCGAGTACATCAAGACCACCTTCGGCGAGAAGCATTTGCCGGCCAAAGAGAACGTCTTCAAATCGCGCAAAGATGCCCAAGAGGCGCACGAAGCCATCCGCCCGACCTCGCTCGAGTACACGCCCGAATCTGTGCAGAAGCACCTGAGTGACGAGCAATACAAGCTGTACAAGCTGATCTGGGATCGTTTCGTGGCGTCCCAAATGTCGCAAGCGGTGTACGACCAAACCGGCGTGGATATCGAAGCCGTGCCCACCCGCGCCAAGCCCGCCCACCAATCCCTGATGCTGCGCGCGAGCGGCAAGGTGCTCAAATTCTCGGGCTGGCTGGAGCAATATCAAGCCGCCAAGGGCGACGAAGAAGCGCCCAAAGAGTTCGCCGGTGAAGACGACGCGCGCGAAGCCGCCGCAGCCAACGGCGCCGCCGATCGCGCCGCCGCCGCGGACGACGAAGAAGGGCTCTTGCCCGAGTTGAACGAAGGCGAAGCGCTCGACTTGGTGGAGCCCCCGGGCGTGCTGGCCGAGCAGAAGTTCACTCAGCCGCCCGCGCGCTTCAACGAAGGCTCGCTGGTACGGGAGTTGGAGAAGCGCGGCATCGGTCGGCCCAGCACCTACGCCGAGATCATCAGCAAGGTGCAGGCGCGTGACTATGTGGAGAAGCTACCCGGCGGCCAGATGAAGGCCTCCGATCTGGGTAAGCGCGTGACCGACGGCTTGGTCTCCACGCACCTCGATTTCATGGAGCCGAGCTTCACGGCCAAGATGGAAGAGGATTTGGACGAGGTCCAGGCTGGCCGCTTGGACCGCGTGAAGCTCTTGGATCGCTTCTACGGCAGCTTCCGCAAGGTGCTGGACACCGCCAAGAAGGACAAGCGCTGGGCGCCCGAGCCCGAGCCCACCGAGTACAAGTGTGACGACTGCGGCGCGCCGCTCTTGAAACGCTGGGGTAAGAACGGCTTCTTCCTCAGCTGTGAGACTTACCCGAAGTGTAAGTTCACCCGCGACTTGTCGAAGGAAAACGGCGAGCCCGCCGTAGACCGGATGACCGACTACATCTGCGACAAGTGCGAAAAGCCGATGGTGATCAAGACCGGCCGCTACGGCGAGTTTTTGTCTTGCAGCGGTTACCCGGAGTGCAAGAACGCCAAGCCCGTGCCGCTCGGCATGCCCTGCCCGAAGTGCGAGGGTGACATCATCGAGATCCGCTCCAAGAAGAAGGGCTCGCGCCCGTTCTACGGCTGCGCCAACTACCCGAAGTGTGACTTCAAGGTTTGGCAGAAGCCCGTCAACGAGCCCTGCCCGCAGTGCAGCTACCCGTTCCTGGTCATCGGCGGCGGCGCCAAGAACCCGAAGCTGATGTGCGGCAAAGGCCCGAAGGAGTGCGATTACTCGCGCCCGATCGATGAGCCCGGACCGGCCGAGCTCGAAGCCGCGGAGGCGGCCGAGAAGTTGCCGCTGGATCCGGAAGCGCCCAAGGGCAAGCGTCGCGCTACTGCTGCTGCGGTCTCGCCGTGACAGCGACGCCGACCGTCACCATCATCGGCGCAGGCCTCGCGGGTTCGGAAGCAGCGCTCAGCCTGGCCGAGCGCGGGATCCGCGTGCGCGTGCTCGAGCAAAAGCCGACGAATCGCACGGCCGCGGCCGTGAGCGAGAATTTCTGCGAGCTCGTGTGCTCGAACTCGTTCCGCGGCGCGGCGCTGTCGAACGCAGTGGGGCTGCTCAAAGAAGAGATGCGCCGGCTCGGCTCGCACGTGATGCGCGCGGCCGACGCCACCACGGTGCCCGCGGGCGGCGCGCTGGCCGTGGATCGCGAGCGCTTCTCCGCCGAGGTCACGGCGCGGCTGCGCGCGAACGCGCTGATCCAGATTGAAACCGGCATCGTCGAACGCTTGCCCGAGGCCCGGCCGCTGATCGTCGCCACCGGCCCGCTCACGGGCGACGCGCTCGCCGCCGACATCGCGGCGCGCGTGGGCGCATCCGCGCTGGCCTACTACGACGCGATCAGCCCGATCGTCAGCGCCGAGTCGATCGACTGGGATCAGGTCTTTCACGCTTCGCGTTGGGACAAGGGCACGAGCGAAGAAGATCGCACCGCGTACGTGAATTGCCCGCTGACGGCCGAGCAGTACCAAAATTTCGTGAGTGAAGTGCGCGCCGCACGCAAAGTCGAGCCGCAATCCTTCGAGGACGTGCGCTATTTCGAGGGCTGCTTGCCGATCGAAGTGATGGCCGAGCGCGGCGAGAAAACGCTCGCCTTCGGCCCGATGAAGCCCGTCGGGCTGACCGATCCGAAGACCGGGCGCTGGCCGCACGCAGTGGTGCAACTGCGCAAAGAGGACGAAGCGGGCACCGCCTACAACTTGGTCGGCTTCCAAACCAAGATGGCTTGGGGCGAGCAGGACCGCGTGTTCCGGATGATACCGGGCCTTGCGCAGGCCGAGTTCTATCGCTACGGCGCGGTCCACCGGAACACGTTCCTCAACGCGCCGAAGCTGCTCGATGGCACGATGCAGCTCGCGAACGAGCCGGGCCTGTACTTCGCGGGCCAGATCGCCGGCACCGAGGGCTACGTGGAGGGCGCCGCAGGCGGCCTCTTGTGCGCGCTGTTCGTCGCCGATCGCCTGCTCGGTCGGGAGCCGGTGCCCCCGCCGCTGACGACCGCCCTGGGCGGCCTGCTCACGCACTTGAAGCGCAACGCGGACGACTATCAGCCGTCCAATATTACATTTTCACACATTGCCCCCTGGGACGGCACGCGCCTCAAGAAGCGTGAAAAATATGAAGCGATGGCGGAGCGAGCGTTGCGGGACCTCGCCGCCTGGCAGGCGGAGCGTTCCTCGTTGGTCGCCTGACGTCGCTGAGCGTCGCCTGAGGGTTGCGTGACGGGACCGGCTGAACTGCGGCTGGGTGTCGGGCGAAAGACGCCCGCGTTGCAAAACTTCGCGCGCGGCAGCGCGGTAACGGCTGGCTCACTCTCGGGAGTGAAACGCAAGTACTTCCCTAAGTGCTGGATATGCGCTGTGTTTCAGCATCTTTTGCGAGCGCGTGAAGGCGGTGTTACGTTGCTATTCGGCATTACTGTCTCGTAAACCCTTAGGAGCTCCGTGTTGGCACTCGAATCCCTCGTGACGCGGGTACAGAGCTACCATCCGTCGGCCGATCTCGAACTGATTCGGCGGGCGTACCACTTTTCAGAGTGGGCCCACCGGGAACAAACCCGAAAGAGCGGGGAGCCCTACTTCGTGCACCCGGCCAGCGTGGCCGGCATCGCCGCAGAGCTCAAGCTCGACACAGCCAGCGTGTGCGCTGGTCTCTTACACGACGTGCTGGAAGACACGCCCTCCTCCATGAAGGAGATCGAGGCGGACTTCGGCAAAGAGATCGCCACCATCGTGGATGGGGTCACCAAGCTCGGCAAGATCAACTTCATCTCGCGTGAGGACCGCCAGGCGGAGAGCTTCCGCAAGATGGTGGTGGCCATGGCGCAGGACATCCGCGTCCTGTTGATCAAGCTGTGCGACCGCTTGGACAACATGCGCACGCTCGATCACATGAAGCCCGAGGCGCAGGAGCGCATCGCTCGGGAGACGATGGAGATCTACGCGCCGCTCGCTGGCCGCCTGGGTATGCAACGGATCAAGAGCGAGCTGGAAGACCTGGCCTTCCGCTATTTGGATCCCGAAAACTTCCGGATCTTGTCGGGCAAGCTGCACAAAACGCAGAAAGAGCGCGACCACTACATCGAGACCGTTTCGCGCACGATCACCTCGCGCTTGGCCGAGCAGGGCTTTGCCTGCGAAGCCTCGGGCCGCGCCAAGCACGTGCTGTCGATTCATCGCAAGATGAAGGAGCAGCAGTGCGAGTTCGAACAGGTGTTCGATACCGTCGCCTTCCGCATTTGCGTGGAATCCGTGGCCGATTGCTATGCCGCCCTGGGCGTCATGCACTCCAAATGGACGCCGATCCCCGGGCGTTTCAAGGACTACATCGCGCTGCCTAAGCCCAATATGTACCAATCCCTGCACACCACGGTGATTGGCCCGGGCCGGCAACGGATCGAGATCCAGATCCGCACCCACGAAATGCATCGCGTGGCCGAACACGGCATCGCGGCGCACTGGAAGTACAAAGAGCGCGTCTCCGGCGGCGTCGACCCCAAAGACGCCGAGCGCTTCGGTTGGCTGCGCGAGCTGGCGGATTTCCAGCGTAACCTGAAAGACCCGGTCGAGTTCCTGGAGAGCGTCAAGGTCGACCTGTTCCCGGACGAAGTGTACATCTTCACCCCCAAGGGTGACTTGCGCGTGCTGCCCCGCGGCTCCACGCCGATCGACTTTGCCTACGCCATTCACTCGCAGGTCGGGGAGCACTGCTCCGGCGCCCGCGCCAACGGCCAAATCGTCCCCCTGCGCTACAAGCTGAAGAGCGGCGACGTGATGGAAATCATGACCTCGCAGAACCAACAGCCGAGCAAAGATTGGCTGGATTTCTGCGTCACCACCCGCGCCCGCGCCCGCATCCGCGGCCACATGCGCGCCGATCAGCGCCAAAAGAGCATCAACCTCGGCAAAGAGCTGCTCGATAACGAAATGCGCGGCGCGGGCATGAGCTTCTCCAAGTTCGTCAAGAACGAGGCCGAAGTCCGCCGCGTGTACGAAGCGCACGCCGTGCAAAGCCTGGACGAGCTCTTGCTCACCATCGGCTACGGCAAAGTCCAAACCGAAGACGTCGTCGACGGTATGCGCGGCGTGAAGCCCGAAACCGGCGGTGACGGCGAAGCCCCCGCCTCCCTGCGCCCCGGCCGCATCGAACAGTTCGTCCGTAAAGTCACGGGCCGCGACCAAGCCGGTATCAAAGTCAGCGGTATCGACGACGTACTCGTACGCTACGCCAAGTGCTGTAACCCGCTGCCCGGCGACGCCATCATCGGCTTCATCACCCGCGGCCGCGGCGTCACCATCCACCGCCGCGAGTGCACCAAGGCCTTCGACACCGACCCCGAACGCCGCATCGAAGTCAGCTGGGACTCCAAGGCCAAGATCAACCGCCCCGTCCAGCTCTCGGTCACCACCACCAACAAGCCCGGCATCTTGGCGACCGTGAGCCAAACCTTCAGCAAAGAAGAGATCAACATCACGGAAGCCAACTGTCGCTCCGGCGACGACGGCCGCGCCCACAACGTCTTCACCTTCAACTGTACCGACCTGAGCCAGCTGAAGAACGTCATGAAGGCCCTGCAGAAGGTGAATGGCGTGGTCGAGGTCGCGCGCATTTGAGGCCGCGCAAGCCGCGCTACGCCCCCGCGTCGTCGGCGAAGGGAAAGGTCTCGGGCGAATCGCCGGGCTCATGGCATTCGACACCTCGGAGTGGCTCGAGCGAGCTCGTTCGGTCGATGTGCACGACCGCGTCGAATTGCTGCGCGAGGTCGGCCGTGAAGTAGTGACTGAGCCGCTCGCTCTGCGGGCGATAAACCACGCCCACGGCGCGCTGGATGCGCCGCTCATGCAGCGCGGCTTTGTCGAGCAGGAGCGCAAAGTGCGGCAGGCCCAAATCGTGAAAACGGGCTTCCCAGCTGTCCGGCAACGCAGGCTGCAAGTTGCGGCTCTGACCCGGCAAATCCCAATCAGCGGCGGCCGTCACCGTGCCCGTGAAGGTCGTGAACCCAACCGAAAACGAGCGCTTGGGGAACCGCTCACGCACGAGCTGCCCCAAATTGAGTTCACCCACCTTGGCCATGTCAGTCGCGCGCGCATCGCCCAGGTGGGAATTGTGAGCCCAAACCACGACCTTCGGCTCACGCCCCCCGCGCTCCAGAAAATCACACACCGAGCTCAGCGTCTCCAGCATGTGCTGATCGCGCAGGTTCCACGTTTGCACACGGCCGGCTAGCAGACTGCGGTAATACTCTTCCGCGTTCTTCACCAAGCGCGCGTTCTGTTCGGCCGAAAACAGCTCCACCTCGTCCTCGCCCGGATGCTGCGCGCGCCACGACGCCCCGAGCGCAAGCAACGCCTTCAACTCATCCAGCACCTCATCCGCACACGAGATGCGCCCGCTCGCCGTGTAACGCGCATATCGCTCGGTATCGCGCGAACAGTGGTCGAAGCACGCGTAGTGTTCGCGAGCCACACGCGCTGCCTCCACGTCGTGGCGATCCAAATAGCGCAACACCGCGTCGATCGAGCGGTACATGCTGTACAGGTCGAGACCGAAGAAGCCCACCCGAGCCCGCCGCGCGCGATTGTGATCGGCCAGCCAATCAGCAAAATCACGCACCTCCGTGTTGCGCCACATCCAAGTCGGAAAGCGCTGAAAGTCGCCCAGCGCCTGCGTCGCGTTCGAGTCCGAACCCGAACCCGAACCCGAACCCGAACCCGAACCCGAACCCGAACCCGTACCCGCAGCCCAACCCGAACCCGAACCAAGCCCGAGCACGAAGCGGTTGAGGCGGAATGCATCGGGCCAGTCCGCCTCGACGGCCACGGCCTGAAAGCCATGCTCCAAAATCAAACGCTGGGTGAGCCGCGCCCGCTCTCGGTAGAACTCGCGCGTGCCATGCGTACCCTCACCAAGCAACACCAATTGCGCGGCGCCCGCGCTGGCGACAAGCTCGTCGTAGTCCCGGTCGCCCCGGATGGGCCGCACCTGGTCCCCTAGCGATTCGATAGTGGCGTCGACGGTGGTCATGGCTCACCTCCGCCCGATCGAGAAGCCAAGCCCGTGCCAAGCCGCATCGCGAGTTCACCGGGACGCTCCCGGCGCCCGCTCCCGTGCCCTTCACCGGTCTGACGGCCGACCGCGCCGCACCCCGCGTAAGAATTTCCGGGAACCTTCCGATTTCCTTGACAGACCCCCCGCGCGAAAGTACATGTCGCGGCCCTCACCGCGGGAGTAACTCAGTGGTAGAGTGCAACCTTGCCAAGGTTGACGTCGAGGGTTCGAATCCCTTCTCCCGCTCCGCAAGACTGAAACGAGAAAGACCGGCTAGAGCGGACACTCAGCCGGTTTTTTCTGCCAGCCAACGAACGCGCCGTCCGCGTGGCCGGCGTCCGAGGCGAACTTGGGGTCGCGCAGGAGCGCGTGCGGGACGCAGAACGGGGAGTTGAACCCGACGACGCGCGCAGGTCGGGCTACCAGCTGATCGACGAGTTCCTTCGCGCGCCTGCCCGGTGGGCCGTTCGCCAGGAGGCGCGCGTTTATGCCGGTGCGATCGATGCGATAGGGGTGCCAGCCCTGACGAGTGTGCGGCGACGGCGATGATCTTCCGCTGGCGGACGTGAGCTCTGCGAAGCGGGGAGCAGGCGACACCGGGAAAGCGAACCGGTTTCCCGTGAGAGCGCGCTCCCCGAGCACCTTCCGCGGCGTACGCGCCACCTCGGCGTATGTCGAATCAAGGCTGCGTGCCAGACACAACGGAGTGCCTTGGCGTGAAGCCACTTGCTAGCCTGTGTGACATCTTCGAGGACCACGGCGGGCGCGAGCTGAATCGTCGTGAGGCGCTCTTTTCGAGAGCCGTGAGTGTGCGAGCATGGCCTCGGCCACATGGTGGGTGCCGCGAGGTGCAGCCGCTCGACGCCGGAATCCGCGTGCGATGGAGCGAAGTCCTTCAGGCTCGTCGAGCGCGAGCCGCAGCAGCGAGCGATCAATGGCAGAACCGCACGCCGCCAATCTCGCGCCAGGGATCGGTCCCCTCGCGCGCGCCATCATCGATCGGGACCTCCGTTGGGAGCTTTGAGGCTCACTCAAATCCTCGATCGCCGGAGCAGTGCCTCACGGAGCAGAACGCGATCGGGATTGTTCATATCCATCAGCTGGACCGTGGCGCGTGCCTCAGAGTCAGTCCGGCGTTTGTGCCAGGTTTCTCCTCGCGATGACGATGCTGAGCGGCCATCGGGTTCATGATCTTGCTGATTCGCGCGTGACTTGGTCATCGCTGGCGCGCAAATTAGTCTTTGAGATAGTCCTGCACGACGGAGCGGAGGGTTTCGAACACGAAGGGCTTCTCGACCCTTGCGTTCGCCACGCTGTCCAGGAAGGCCGCCGTGCGATCGGAGAAGACGCCGCCGGTGACGAACACCATGCGCGCCGCCTGTTCTGAATTCGATGCGGACAGGGCCTGATAGACATCTTGCCCGGAGAAGCTCGGCATCATCAGGTCGCAGAAGATGATGTCGAAGCGTTCGCCGGCGGCGATGCGGGCCAGAACGTTTCGCCCGTCGTGCTCCATAGTCACGTCGTGCTGGCCCCGCAGCCCGCGCGCCATGACGACGGCCACCGCGGTCTCGTCGTCGACGATCAGGACCTTGCCGCGCCGCGCCAGACCTTTCGTGGTCCGATCTGCAGTTGCCACGGCGGGCATTGTCTTCGCTGGCGGCAGCGTGACGCTGAAGCAGGCCCCACCGTTCGGGCTGTTCGACGCCGTGATCGTGCCGCCGATCGCCGTCACGATGTTGTGGCAGATGGACAGCCCGAGCCCCATGCCCGCTCCGATGTTCTTCGTGGTGAAGAACGGATCGAAGAGGCGCGAGAGCACGTCGGGGCGAATCCCGGGGCCGCTATCCCGAACCTCCACCACCGCCCAGCCGTTAGCGTCGGTGTACGTCGCCACCTCGATCTTGTTCCTGTTGGCGTTCCCGTCGCCGATGGCCTGTGTGGCGTTGATGATGAGGTTCGTGAAAACCTGCCCCAGCTCACTCTCGCCCGCGAACACGAACGGCGTGATGCCGAACGCCGTGCGGACTTCGGCGTGGTGGCGTGTGGCGTGCGCCGTCATCTTCAACGCGACGTCGAGCACGTCCGGAAGATCGACGACGCGGTGGGACGCATTCTCCATCGTTCCCACCATCCGTAGATTGCGTACGATGCGGTTCACGCGCTCGGCGCCCTCCGCGGCGTCGCGCATGGCCTCGATCGCGTCGCCGAGACTTTGTATGAGGCGGGCGCCCTTCGTCGCGTCGTCGGTCGCAGCCGCAAGGCCACGAGCGTCGGCTTCGGCGTGGACCAAGCCCTCGAGCGTGACCTCCAGGTTGCCTTTGACGTAGGCGAGCGGGTTGTTGATCTCGTGCGCCATCCCTGCCGCCATCGTCCCAATCGAAGCAAGTCGCTCGCTCTGCGCGACGCGCTGCTCGAGGCGACGCCGTTCGGTGATGTCTCGGAAGACGATCACCCCGCCGAGTAGCGCGCCGTTCTCGTCCAGTATGGGGGCGGCGCTCTCATCGATGACGATCTGCGCGCCCGTCCGGATGACGAGGGTCCGGTCCGCGGCCCTCTCCACCGTAAAAGCGTCTTGCACCGCCGCACGGGAGGCGGACCCGACGGGTTGGCCCGTCATGTCGTAAATCTTGAACACCTCGGCCAGAGGCCGCCCGATCGCTTCCCGACCCCACCCCGTGAGCCGCTCGGCGGCCGCGTTCGTGAACGTGATGATCTCGTTCTGATCGGTCGCGATGACCGCGTCGCCAATGCTCCCCAGCGTGGTCGCGAACCAGCGTTCGCGCACGGCCAGTTGCATCTCCACCTCATGCTTGTGGAGGGCGACGTCGATGGCGATGCGAAGCTCGCGCTCGTGAAACGGCTTGAGCAGGTAGCCGTGCGGGCTGGTCAACTTCGCGCGGGCGACCGTCGCTTCGTCCGACTGCGAGGTCAGGTAGACGATCGGAAGTCCGAAGCGGGCGCGGATCTCTCCCCCCGCGTCGATACCGTCGCGCTTGCCCCGAAGCTTGATGTCGATGAGGACCAGCGCCGGCCGAAGCTTCTCGGCCGCTTCGATCGCTTCCGCGGCAGTCGCCACGGGTGTGGGGACGTCGTATCCAAAACGCACGAGTGTGCTCTGGATGTCGTCCGCGATGAGCGCTTCGTCTTCGACGATCAGGATGGTGGTCACGAGGCGTCCCTTTCGGCAGGATTCGGAAAACGCAGCCGGCACTCGCAGCCCGCAAGGGACGACAGCTCGAGGACGCCCCCCAACTGCCGCGCCAACGTCTTGACGAGGTGCATTCCCAGGCGCGCGGAGCGGGCGATGTCGAATTCGGCGGGAAATCCACGACCGTTGTCGCGGACGGTCAGCACGAAGTCGTGGGCGTCTTTCTCGACCAAGATTTGGATGCACGGCGCGGCGACCTCGACGCCTGAAAAGGCGTGCTTCACGGCGTTCGCCACGAGCTCGTTGAGGATCAGGCCAAAGGGGACCGCGGCGTCGACGGGCAGCACGATCCCGAGCGCCTCGACGCGCGTGACCACGGCGGGCCCACCGTAGGCGCGCAGAAGCATGGGGATCAGCGACTCGGCGTAGTCCGCGATATCGACGTCGCCGGGGGTCTTCGACTGATGCAGCCGCTCGTGCAGTAGGGCGATGGCCCGCACGCGCTCCTGGCTATCCGCGAAGGCCGCCTTCGCCGACGGATCGGTGACTTTCTCGGCGTGGAGCTTGAGCAGACTGCAGATCATCTGCAGGTTGTTCTTCACGCGGTGGTGCACCTCCTTCAGCAAAATCTCGGCATTCGCCAGCCGTTCGCTTCTCTTCTTCTCGGATATGTCTCGGGCAATGGTGGAGACGCCGATCAGTTGCCCGGCGCGGTTGCGAATGGGCGACCTCGTCAGCGAGACGTCACACCGCGTCCCGTCCTTGCGCACCCGAACGGTGTCCAAGACGTGTACGCGCTCGCCTCGCAGGGTCGCTTCGCGAAGCTGGCGGGCCTCGTCCGCGCGCTCTGCCGGGACGAGCAGATCGACCGATTTGCCTAGCACTTCGGCCGCGCCGTAGCCGTACAGTCGCTCGGCCCCCGCGTTCCAGGTTTCGATGATGCCGGTCGGGGTCTTGCCGATGATCGCGTCGTGAGTGCACTCCACGATGGATGCGAGGCGGGAGAGGTCGTCCTCGGCGCGCTTTCGCTCGCTGATGTCGCGCGACGTGATGGCGACGCCGTCGGCGAGGGGGACGACCTGGCGGTGGAGCCAGCGCGGACGAGTCTCGCCCTCCAGCTGGACCGACAGCTCTTCTTCTGCCCGCTGGCGGCTCTGAGCGACCTGCGCAAAGCGCTCGAAGCCGAGCGACACGGTGGGGGTAAGCTTCAAGAAGCTCGCCCCAACCGCTTGCAGACGCGTCAGTTGCAAATGTTCGAGCATGGCGGGGTTGGCCTCGACGACGCGGAAGTCGACGATGACGCCATCCGTTCCCCGAACCGACTCGAGAATGAGAAACCCTTCGATCATGCCATCGGTCGCAGCTCGCAGCCGGTCTTCGACCCGCTTCAGCGCGTCGAGCGCCTCCGCGAGCTGCGCAGGGCTGGGTAGTGCAAGGGCTCGCGGGACAAAGGCGATCAGCATGACGGCGGTCGAAATAGAGGCCGCGGCCGTTAGGGCCTTGGCCCAGCCCGACAGCCAATAGAGCGGCGTCCACAGCGTCCAGATTTCCAGAACGTGCGTCATCCCGCACGTCACGATGAACGCCGCGAACGCCCAGAACACTTTCGCAAAGGGCAGGTCGCGGCGGCGGCGAACGAAGTACCCGAGCGTCATCGGAATCGACAGGTACGACAGCGCGATGAGCGCGTCCGAGATGACGTGGAGCGCGATGAGGTCGGTCTGCCAAAGGTAGCAATGCCCGTGGGGCATGAATCCCGACGGATCGACCAGGTTTATAATGCGCAGCTAGTGATCTTCCTCGAGGGGGAACCAGCCGCGTTCATTCACGTTCGGGTCGACCTCGCGCGCGAGATCGACCCCGGCGACGACGTTTTAGCACCAAATGACGAGCATGGCGGGTCATTTCAAGTGGGGCCGGGAGGTGGGCGAGAGCGGCAGTGATGCGAAAGGGCGTGCCTTGCGAGCGGCATGGGCAACGTTGCAACAGAGCGAATAAGGATTGAGGCGAAAGTCGCAAGTCCAGCACCGAGCACAAAGTAGTAGAAGGTGCCTGCCACGTCGACCTAAGCAATGTCGATATGCCAGTGTCCGTGAGCGCGCAGGGGCTGCTCGAATCCGGTGTCTTTGCGATTGGGATTCGGATTCCAACGATCCAGCAAGCCGGCGCCGCAGCACGCCGTACGTGGCGGGGCTAGCCGCGACGATGTCTTCGGCCATCATCATGAAGCTCAAACGCCGGTAACCATCGAGCGGGTGCCCCTGGAACTACTCGATGATCGCAGGACGCTCCCAGGCACGAGCTAGTGCAGCGTCTCAAAAGTAAAAATCGTCAGGCGTTCAGCACCTTGCCCGTGTAGGCCACTCGAATGGTGACCATCACGTCGTTCCAATTTTTCGTAAAGGCAAGGATTGCTCGCTCGAGAGCTTTGACGCCGTCGAACGAGGCGTAGCGCAACGTGCTGCGAGTGATGCCGAACCAGATCTCGACTTGGTTGAGCCAGCTACCGTGCTTGGGCGTGGAGACGAAACTTGGCCTCGGGGAATTTACGGAGTTCCAGGTGGCACCGGACGGCGCTCACCCAACGATTCAGAATGACGGCATGCAGTAGACGGGCTCGCTGCCGTGCCGAGTGCAAGCTCGCTGGCAAGGTGTACGCCGCAGCCCTCCCGCGTCGACGTCGCTTACCGTGATCCGATGTTTCGGTGAACCCGAAGTTGTGCTGGCAGACGAATGTATTGTCGTTCGCTGGCATCGCGCCGCCCGCCGTGCGCGTGTACCCCATCGAAACGCACATCGCGGAGAGCATGCCTCGGGGAGACGCGCCGTGGCGCGACAGCATCGCCAAGTCACAGCCGGTGCCCCGTTGCGGTGCGTCCGCGCATCAGCCCGAGTTGCGATCAACCCCCAACTTCGAGAAGTCTCGCCGCGTGGACTCAGAGCTGGGCCATGCCCCCGTCCACGGGGAGTTCGTGTCCGGTCGTGTAGGTCGCGTCGAACCCGAGGAAGAGGACGGCCTTGGCGATCTCGTCCGACGTCCCCCAGCGCTTCATCGGGCTCATACCGATCATCTTCTCCGTATCCGATGCACGGAGCCCGTTCTTCCGGAGGACGTGATTGGTCGGCATCTTCGCGCGCATGAAGCCAAGTACGGAAGCAATGTGGGTGGAGCGGATCGAGGAATGGACACGAAGCGGGCAGTCA
>Ga0247778_1000723_pt1 | contig 29232 bp, 29 predicted proteins | sample UWRJL049202B5_FD_179939 | JGI IMG/M metagenome (GOLD analysis project Ga0247778, IMG submission 179939) | Plant litter microbial communities from Arlington Agricultural Research Station in Wisconsin, United States - UWRJ-L049-202B-5 | ecosystem: Environmental > Terrestrial > Plant litter >...
GTGATGGGGGAAGGGAGGGCAGACGTACTCGAAGACTTGGTCGAAGAAGCGGGGGACGTTGGCGAATGAGCCGGTCATCATGCGCGCGTGGACGAAGTCGAATTTTTGGGTGTAGGTCCAGGGTTCTTCTGCGTCGTCGACTTCGAAGGTTACGTTTGGGGGTGTACTGGGTGTGCTATTAGTTCGTGGTTGATGGAGTTGTGGGTGGGGGGTTCTTACAACTCTGGTTGGATGGGGCTGAGATCTATTCCTAGGACCTGGGGTTGTTAGTAGGAATTGAAATGGGAGTTTGGGCTTGTTACCGATGCTTCGGGATGTTCATCACCTAGGTAATTAGTTAGTTTTAAGTATCTAGACTTGAATATTTCTTATCTCACCATAATCAATTGCCCAAATTCCAGTCCCGGTTCCAACATCGAGGACCCTGTGTACTTTGAAATCCTTGTCAATAGGGCATGTAAATAACTTTCCATCATAGCTTAAGTTATAAATATGGTGTTGCATATCTTGAGAAGTTAGATTCGAACACTATCAGAACTTCAATTCTGCTTACCTAGGCGGTCATTTTCTCCCTATACCTGTTGTCAGCCATTGATCAATACACAATTACGCCAAGTCACTCACTTCATCGTTGGGGTACAGGTATTTGCCATCTTTGTATGCGTGATAAGTCCTCCCGTTCTCCTCTCGATATTTGAGGATAGTTGAGCTCAATGAGGTCGTTGAGCTGGCGAGGGTTTGGTCCTTTGACTCTAGGTGAGCATTCCTAGCCGTAGTCAAGTAGGAGTATACTCACATCGCCCAATGCAGAATCATCATCACGATAATCATCACTCTAAGGTAAAATTTCAGCTATGTTGAAACCTAGAAGCAAAGAGGGGTTTACCTCAGCCTCCAATGGCACTGCGGGGCCAGCCTGAGTTGCGCCCTCCGCGGTCTCGTCGGTACACATCTTGATCAGCTCACGCAGAATTAGAATCGCACTTGTGGTTAGTATTTCAGACTAAAGTGAGGCTGTCTCTGAGCAACGGCAGTATTCATAGTCAAGTTTCACCTTTGTGCCTAAATAGAATTACATTTCCCACGCAGTCCTCACGTTGCCGGATGTAAGCCGGGTCCTTTGGCCGTGTCTCGTGCCACAAGGCTGCATGTCGGTCGCAAAAGGAGGAAGCCAAGACCGCGCTCAGTGTGCTTCTTTCGGACGGAGCGATAATGCATGCACGGCTGCTCACGATACAATGCGGACGCAATGCCGTGGATGGCGGAGAGAGCCGTCTGCTTAGCCGCCCGGTCCGAATGTAGCCAATGCTGGCATGCGAGGGCCTCCCGTGTGCATAAAGGCATCCCGGTCCCCGCAGAAAAGATACTTTGCATTTGACCGACAATCTTTCGGTGGTGGTTCCTGTTTCGTCTGTTCTCACATTGCGTTCTCGACCGTCTTCTGCAACGATATATTGGCAGTAAAGCCACGAATCAAATGCTTGCTTTGGTGATCTCCGAGGCTTCGCATCAATCATGTTTCTCCGTCTGTAATTAGAGGTTGGTATCTCGCTCATTTAATCTGGAAACGACCCGACAGTTTGGTATAAGTGGAGACTGCCCGAGCCGTTGGCGGAGAAAGTATTCCTCGCTTGCAAAATCGGTTTCGTCGTCTCCCACGCCTCTGTGAGACGTTCGACAAAACTCTGGGCACGATCGCCATGGCCGACATCGCGATCGCTGGTGGCATCTCGACTCTCTCGAACGCGCTTCGCAATTGGTAGAAGGTCGTCCCTTAGCTAGAAAAATCGAGAAAGACGCGAGGAGCGCACCGGCCGAACTGAAAAAGCTGGTCGACGAGCTTGAGATTTTGAGCAAGGCCGCAGAGGGCATCGAGCAGATTATTCGGGATGAGGCGATAAAGGCACATGACGCTGCAAGGCCAGCCTTGGAGTACGCCTGTGTTACAAGTTGACTTTTTGTTTGCTTTTTCTCGGGCAGTGCTGAACAGCCCCGGCAGCTGAACAACCGCACAGCTGAAAAGGCGAGCCTCGCTCCTATCGTTTGTTCACCCTCATCACCCATTTTACTGCTTTTCTAAAGGGCTCATTAGCAATAAGACATTTTCTTGCAACTGTAACCCTGAGCTAATAAGGATTACTGTAGTTGACACTTCAACGTAGCTTAATTACTAGAAGTAGACTAGCCAACGAGCAGTCCCTCGAGTCACTGTAGCTATCAAGGCCTCTAAGGACCACACAGATTCTCCGGGTCAGTCAACCTACACCATGTCGTTCGGCTTTTCAATAGGCGACTTCCTTGCGGGAGCAACTTTGATCAAGGAAATCATCTCGGCGTTGAGAGGTACTGCTGAGCTGGAATATCGCGAACTGGAACTTGAGCTTCACGGACTGCAGCGCGCTCTTGAGGAGTTGGAGCATCTACAGCCAGGACCATGTCAGGAAGTCGCCGTGAACTCTGTGAAAGCAGCAGCTCTAATGTGCAGGTATCCGCTCGAGGAGTTCCAAGCCAAGCTAAAGCGCTACCAACTCCTCTCGAAGCATGAGCATCACAAAAAGCGTGATGCAGTCGACTGCTGCGTCCGTAAAGTGCAGTGGAATTTATCGATGCCAGACGAAGTGCAGAAACTACGAGCCTATATTGCTGCACATGTTGGAAGCCTAAATATGCGATTGCTGACCGTCGGATTGACGACGATGACCGTGTTCCAGAGGGAGGCTTCAGAACGAGACGGCTTAATTCAGAATGAACTGATCGACCAGGTGAGGATAGTCAGTGAAAACACGGCAAAGGTTGGAACACTCTATACGCTTGTTACTAGTCAGATTGTACCTCAATTGCAAAGTCTGGCCGGACTTGTTGCGAAGGTATGGTCCACTAATTTGCAAATCCTGGCGTTTTTCTCGAGTTTACAGAACAATCAAACTCAAATCGATATACGGCACACGTGGTTTCAGGAGCCATTGCGGCTAGATGATGCATTTGGACGCACCATCCCTATTCCAGTGGAGTACGGTTGGAGTGTGAGGCTCACTTTCCCTAGTGATATCTCAATGACTGATCACTTACAGAAACTGGAAGCTATTATCCATGATCAATTCTGCCGTGGTCCTGGCAGCGAGAAGGTCTTTGCTAGCGAGTATGAGATCTTCAAGACGGAAGACAGCTCGCAATTGATAAATCAGCAAAATTTCTCTCTACTCCCGCCTGGAGCTGCCATTACAATGGCCATGGTCATTGGGAGATACGAGGGAGGAATAAACGATCAGTGTCCGAAGCCAGATTGCAAATCAAAGATGTTCACAAGTAATGATGCTGGGGGTTTGATGTGGTAAACAATATCTATTAATTTCTCGTCTTCAAAGCTGATTGTGGGAACAGTGTCAAATGCAATGTCTGGTTTGGAAAGTCCCGAACAGTGCTTCCGAGGCCCTTTCGCTTGCTTTGCATCGAAGCGCTTGAAGTTAAGAGTTTCGGTGAAGTATGGAACGGCAAAAAAGGACAAAGATCTACAGAAATTGCTCGTAGAGATATGTTTAAGGAAATAAGAGAAGAGCGGAAATGGTATAAGAATCTTCGTATCCATTCGACAGACGATTCCTCTGTCATTAGTATTCTGGACGAGCAAAGGGGTGCTGAAATCCAACTGATGCGAGCGAAGCGCGCGATGCCAACGACGAGATTGCGGCCAAACCAAGAACTCGTGGAGACTCAGACTCCAACGAATAGCGTGTGGAACATTGTCCGCAAAATCATCATCGAGGAAGCTGGGCTGGAAGAAGGAGATTTAGGAGATTATGTCGATTTCGATTCAGTGGGCATCGATTCCCTGATGTCGCTTAATATTCTCGGTCGACTGCGAGAAAATTTACAAGTGGATCTTGATCGAATGATTTTCGCTCAATATCCTAATGTAAATAGCCTGCGCAAATTCTTCGACCGCTTTCATTCTTGTAAGGGAAAGCTACAGAAGAGTTCGCTACGAACAACGGAGATGGAATTCAGGCTACGAGAAATCTGGTCTCAAGTACTCGCCTTCGCGCCTGAAGAAATTGGAAAGAATGTCAGTTTCCTCGAGCTGGGGGGCGACTCGATTCAAGCAATGCGTTTGGTGTCGGGAGCACGCCAGCAGGGCATCGTCCTAACAGTGCAGAAGATCTTCCAGCATCCGCGGCTGGAACACATGGCTGCCATTGCTGTAGAGATGGAGAGTGGACAGATGCACGAGATGGAGCCACTCAGCATTCTGCCAATTAGCGACGTCGATGCGATAAAATCGCGCGTCCGGGACGGCTGCGGGTTGTAGAGGGGACAGGACATCGTCTACGAGAAGATTTAGGAGGGGATCTACAAGAAGCGCAATATATCTCGCTCAATATCGTACAGGGTACAAAGACGGAATACAGATGTGAAATCGAGAATGGATGCGGTGTAGAGTATAGAGACAAAGACAGCCGTGCTTAAAAATGGAGAGTGTTTCGGTGGGATGATAAATACGTGCGATGTCCGCGCCAAACTGTCACACAAGTGATCTGTGCTCACAATAGGCCAAAGGTGTCGAAGCCGATTGTCCAAGTCACTGTATAAGTGGAGACTGCCCGGGCCGTTGGCGGAGAAAGTCTTCCTCGCTCCACCAGCTAATGAGGGGTCAAATTGATGTGGGGGTTTCTGTCAAGATGTGGTGGAAAAATGACAGACTGATTTGTAAGATTGCAGCAAATCAGGTTACTCTACGTGACAAACGATGAGAGAATCGCGAATGGAGGAGCTGCTGAATGCAGAGGTGCGTTGCAGATGCTGAAAAGAGAAAGTGATTCGCAAACTTGCCCCGCGGCGGCATGGCCACGTTTTTGTAACTGCATGAAAAAGTTGTCACTTGACATAAAGCTCCTCCAGACTCGAAAGAGTTGGACTTGCGTTCCGCCCCAGATATGCTTGCAGAAATGATTTGCTAAATGACGTTGCCGGCAGATATTATCGAAAATCCTGCCGAGTAATCAGATGGGATTTCTCCGCCCGCTCGAAAACTAATTATCAATACGCTCCTGACCGGCCTTTGCTTTACAAGCTATGAGGTTAGACAAGAGAAGAGAGTGTCTTCCTCCAGATCACTCTTACCACCAAACAATCCAACCGCTCGATCAAAGTCCCCGAGAAACTTCAGCCAATCACTCTTTCTTGCCATTGAGCGCAACCCCGACTGCCTCAAGATTAACCTTAATCCCTAATACAACCATATCGTCAGCGTTACATTTCTCCAACGCCGCTGCCGGGTTCGCGGGATCAAAAGTGGATGCATGCTGTGCCACAATTTCTAGCATTGAGCCGGGTTTGAAAGATATAAATGGTTACTCCAACGCAAAAAGATATTGCACATACGTAGCTTCTCTGTAGGAGATTCAAAAATCAAGAGAGGAGGAATCCGCGGGTAACAGAAAAAGCTCATACGGACAAATTTAAAATTAGGGAACACCTTTAAGCTTCAAGGCAAGCTCCATTCAGGGCTATGCGGCAGGAACATCCAGCTTTCACAATAGATTGCCCACTAGAGCAGGAATATTGCATTTCACATTACCACCAACATTTCAACCATTGCATACGAATAGTGGAGATTTGAGAAGAATAGAGGTATTCCATATGTGCATTAACCCAACCCCCTAATGCCTAGACTAGCCCCAAGCCAAGATATCATGTACATGCATGCGAATTCGAAAGGAGGAGAGTAGACTTCGGGTATCCATCACATGCAAAGCCAAACGCTGAAATGCAATAAATAACGTGCCAGTTGACCAGTTGATCATTCATTCTTCCTTGATTATAAGTCCATCTGATGGCTTTATTCGCTGTGCCCATTCGCTAGATATATATGTCAGTACGAGTTGAAATTTAAATATAGGAAAAGGGAAACTTACGTCCAACTACCATCATACACTCTCCTCTTACTCTCATCTCCATAACCAGCTTCTGCCAACGCAGCATCAATAACCGCAGCCGTAACCCCAGTCCCACAACTATTGATAATCGGCCGATTAGGATCAACGCCCTTCTTCTCGAAAATCTTTCTTAACTGCTCACCCGGCAGTATCGTCTTCTTAACCGGATCCAGCAATTCAGAAACAGGCACCGAAATACTCCCCGGCATATGTCCCGAACTCAGACCCTCTCTGGGCTCAGGATCCTTCCCACTCCATCTCCCCGTACTCCTCGCATCCAAAATCTGCACTCCCTCCGCACCCTCCTTATTATAATCCCTAGCAATCTCCCTAACTTCCTCAAACTCCACCACTTTACTAGCATCAAATGAAGGAATCTGATACACGCACGTATCCACGTCCCAAAACTCGCCGCTTTCGGTGGGATACCCTTCTTCCACCCACAGCTTAAAGTTATTAAGCACATGCACACTATCATGTCCAAACGCCTTCAACGTCCAGCCTACCCTCGGCGCACTAAAAATCCCTTGTTCAAGACTATCGTACACAACAACCGTATCATCCCTCCTAATCCCCAGCGCGCTCATAGACTTGGCGAAATCGGACGCAGAGGGCAGCATATGCGGATACGGCGACCGCTTATCGATCACTTTATCTAGATCGAAGAATCGCGCATTGGGGATGCGTTTTTCGCGGAAGGTTTGTAGGCCGTTTAGGGGGGAGTTGGGTAGGAACCAGGTTGCGCAGAGGGCGACTGTTCGCGGGGCAGTGGAGATTTTGGAGGGGGAGTTCTTTTTGAGGGCTGCGGAGAGCTCGGCGGGGGTGACGAGGTAGGAGGAGAGGGTTCGTCGGGATGCCATTTTTTGGGAGGAGAATTGGAATTGAGACTTGAAGGGGGAACATTGTGGTCGGAGACATCGAGCTCCAGCTCCCACTCTGGAGAGGAGAGCAGCGGCCGCCATGGCGTGCTGTGCTGGTGTTGTGGGACCGCTATCGGGGGTGCATATGAGCTTGATGCTGTGGAAGTGATACGAGAGTTGAGTTGTCTGTTTGGTTGGTTGGGAATTGAAGCAGCTGGAGCTTTTTGAAGAGCTGCTTGTGTGATGTGACAAAAGAAAGTTCTTGGGAGCTCGCTCAAAGAGAGGGGTTGGGGAGGTTGGATGGATGGATATTTGTCGTGGTTGCACTCAGCGAGAGCTTCGCTGATAAGGAACTTTCGACGGCACGTGAAAGCGAGATGGATCCCTGAAAAGAAAGGCGCAGCGCGAGGGGAAGAAAGTAAACACAACATCGCGAATTCATCATCACCATTACTACTGTGCCTAAGATACGTCTACGATAGCTTCGAAAGCTCTAGAATTGAGCAAGAAACAGACACCCGATCTCTACGCTCCCGATATTGTCAATATGAAGGTCAGAATCAAGAAGTGGAACGCGGTGGCTACCTGGAGATGGGACATCCCCGACGATGATGTCTGCGGGATCTGCCAGGTGCATTTCGATGGCACATGTCCGACTTGCAAATATCCTGGGGATGACTGCAGTTTGTGTACGCTTTCTTTCCATTCCACTGTTTTTGGGCAGATGCTAATAAGTTGCGCTCAGTGTCCGGGAAATGCGGGCATAATTTCCACATGGTAGGTGAAAGTCTACAGCATTGCGCGGAGTAGGACTGATTAGGAATAGCATTGCATTATAGAATGGATCAAGCAGGATTCATCGAAAGGACAATGTCCGATGTGCAGACAGAGTGAGCTCTCCCGGCTTCATTGGGGGTTGAAATGCTGATGTGGTTTCTATAGAATTCGAATGGACCGATAATCCTGCTGTGGCTTCTCCGATAGGACCTTCCAGCCCGGCTGAATGAAATGAGTTGGAATTATGATAATAAGTTTAGCATGGCGTTGGGAACTCGAGCTGGGACATGGAAAAGGCGTTTAGGGAAGATACCCCGCAATGGTGGCATAGCTACGGAGGGAATTGGGATGGATCAAATGGCATAACAATGAAAATATTGCCTTTACCTTTTCATGCTTGTGCTGGCCAGAAACGTGTTAGATACCCAATTGAGATGAGAGACTGAGGCGGGGCTAGAGACGGCGGGGGTAAAATGGGTCTCGAAGACTTGAGAACCATCATGTCCAGTCGTAAAGATAGATCTTGCATAGCATCACTTGCAAGAAACCCATATCGCTGAAATCCCGATATCATTTGTAGATCCCAGAATTCGTTCGCAGCTTTGGTTCAGCACCAACCCCAATTCCACCCACTACACATCTCTTGCACGCCTTGCTTTATAACTCGTTGTGCTCCTGTCCGTCACCATCAGTGTCAGCCAATATGACTTTAGCGGCCTCGGCAGCCTCAGCAAGTTTGCTTTCAACGGCGGCCTTCACACCTTCTGTAGCTTTGTCTGCTACACTCCCTGCAACACCAGAAGATTTCTCGATTATGCTTACGGGTGCTTCAACGCCGTCAATGCCCATCAACTCTGTCTCGAAGACTGGGGAATCATAATTAGCAAGAGAAATATGTATAGAATCGTTGGCAACGTACTCAAAGTGCTGCTAGCAGGAATGGGACCCATGTTGCGGTCTCCGTATCCAAACTCAGGTGGGATGGTCAGGGTTCTCTTCTCGCCAATGCACATGTCGATGAGGTTGTCATCCCATCTAAGACCATCATCAGCATCAATTGGTCTTTCCGCAAGCTTCACTGTGTCACCAACCCCTTAATAACCTGGCCATTGCCGACAACGAAGCTCAATGGGGTGCCGCGGTCGTAAGAAGCGTCGAATTGGCTGCCATCCTTGGCCAAGGTACCTCTGTAGTGGACCGAGATCTTGTCGCCCTTTTGGGTCTTGCGTTCGCATTCGACGGCTCTGGTGACATCAATCTTGACCTGGTCGGCGGCGAGGACCGTAGTGGCGGCGGAGGCCAGGGCGATGGTGAGGGTGATGAAACGCATTCTGGGCAATTGAGTTTAGAAACTAAAGGTGGATGATGGTGAGTAGGTTGCGCAGCTGTAGGAGGCACGAAGGATGAGTGTTACCTTGGAGAACTGGACACGTTGAATTAGAGTGATGATTTGCGGCCCAGATGGACAGATTGGATCAACTCTGGGGATGTTGCTTTCTGCAGGGGTACAATATGCGATTCTGGCGGCGGAAGAGCGCAGCCGGCGGTTGGTGGGGAGAAGCAAGCGGGTGGACTTCATTGGGCCACGACTCAGCTCTGCACAACGTCAACGTCCCTCACTTCATCTCGTCTCTGTCTTGATTCTCTCTCTTCTCCGCATCCATCGCTTCATCTTCTGAATCCATCTCACCGACGACTGTCTTCACAATCGCATGCCTCCGATATTGCGTTCCTCACCGAGTAGCACTGCTTTCCAGCATCGCATATCCGGACAGTCACGTTTTGAGTCACAGCCTCACGCATCAGGCTTAGCAGCGACGCTAGATCAGGCTGTCAAGGCTGCTATCTTGCTATCCTCCTGCTTTGGGACGAGGGTTCGTTCAGCTCGACGGACAACCTCGACGGACAACCTCGACTTCCCCCAGGCAACAACAGACGACGACAGCACGAATCTCCGCGGATGCACTGTTCCTGAGAATCCATCCCTTAGACATCAGTCGCGCGCGCGGAAGACGTCGGGTTCTCCTTTTGAGTGCATTTGGTTGCCTCAACCGTGCCTCGCCGCGCAGTCCATCAGCTTCCCAAGAGCCTGGAAAACCGCCTTGCCGTTGACGCCGCACAGCCACGCCGGCTACCCAGAGGACCTCTTCCACACATGGCGTTTCCATGGCCGTCGCCTCCGCTGCGACTCTCTGATTCAGAGTCTCGTGGGCTCGCGGCGGCACCGCTTTTCCACCGGCGAGCACTGCCCTAGGCCAAGCGCAAGGCCGATCACCAGAGATCTTAAACTCACTACTTCCCATGTCACATTTCGGTATTCAAAACTCTCACCGGTGCTGTTGAGTCATTTGGATGGGAACAGCAAGTGTTTCAATCAATTGCCTGCCAAAGCTGGCGCAGTTCCTGTCCTGGTGGACCCATCAGAGGAGGACATGGTGCCATTCGCCCTGTATTTTCTTACCCTGCCTCATATGTCTAGGCCTCAATTGGGGGCTGTTCCTTAGTTTCATTTATTTCATTGTAATCTTTCCCCAGGTTATAAGTATAAGAATGAGTATATAAGCTTCTTTTCCAACCATCGATTGACGAGCAGCAACAAACTTGTTACAGATCACAAGCCACGCATTCTATCCCGCCTCACTTCCACGCTACACAATCAATATATACTGGTCTCAATTCCATTCGAAAGACAAACAGCAAACATCCGCACAATGTCCGAGAGATACGCATACACCAAGCCAAAGATCATTCAATCCCATCAATCCCACTCCCGCGGTTCCTCCAACGATTCCCGCACATCCTACTCGAGCAAATCCTCAACAGAAGGACATTATTCATCCGCGAGATCAAGCATGGGAAACGGTGGATACTCCGATGGCTCGTATAGAGAGGACACAAGGGATCGCAGATACCGAACAGCAGATGATGGTCAGTACCAGACAATCAGCCTTCTGCACCACAATCCAACTAACAATTCTGCAGACAACAAATACGTCCAAGCGACTACCTCTCGCTCCGGCAAAGTTGAAGTCATCCATCAAAACCGGGTAATCTACGACCCAGATGCGCCGAGATCCAGCGATGCCAATGCGCAACAGTACAAAGAGTCTAGAGAACACAGAAAACACAAATCGAGCTCTCACTCTCACTCCTCCCACAAGCACAAGCATTGAGGAGGAAGTGATGTTGGAAAAAGTGAGGGTTCATTGGATGACAAAGGGCAGGGCGGTTCGTCGCTTGTGGCTTAAGGTTATACATACGCCACGGATCTACATCCACCACCCGCTGCCTCGCCTCACTGTGCCTTGTCGCCCTGGATGCGCGATTTATTTCCTTATCATCTAGACTGCCATAATTTCAGATTGGCTTTTCTTATCATCTCCTACTCATTACTATACTGTCTGGCATGGGAGGATTTTATTGTGGTATTGCATAAGCCTAGGAGTTCTTGATTTGGGTGGCTGTCCCTCCTTTTAAGTGAGGTCGACATTGGACTTTTTGTACTATGCCTTTGCATTCTTATGATTATGAAATGGAGATCGTATTCACTACATATCTAACATGTCTGTCTGTCGTCTTGTGACACGCGCTTCCAAACATGCCTCCTGTCGAAGCCCCCTCTTATTTTCGCCTCAATACCTAGGTACCGTTTTCTTTCAAAGTGATTGCCTTGTTGCCTTATTCTCATATTCTTTCCTTATCTGTGAGGAGTACTACGGAGCGTTATACAAGTAATTAAACACGGCGTCACATAGTTTATACCTAATACAAATCTACTCTATTCGAGACGTTACTCGAGACGCTGCTCCCCTTTTCATTTGAAATCCACACATTTCAAGCTCTCAGCCTTTCCTTGACCATCGCATATCCTGACTATTTCATGCCGGACCCCCACCCCCAAAAAGGGTTAAAGAGCGATGTGCAACAACCCAAAAGCCCTTCCCGTTTCAAGAGGTGGAAAGTTACGTATCTACACGTGACTGGCATCCTTTCAGAATTGTAGATTTCGTCTGAGGTATTCTGATTTGATAAGACTCTTCTCTTGCTATGGCTTTCTTTTGTTGTTTGAGGGGGGTTGAAGAACTTGTAGTTGAACCCGGAATTATAAACCCCCGATCAACGCGAAATCCCCTATGACGGGAAATCGCGAGTCTAGTATAAACGACGCATGAAATCTCCTTTTCTCACTCCAGTTCCTCGCCATTATCCTGCCTCATCAACACTCTTTGATTTGCGATGACGTCCGCCACATCCGCTGCTCTCACTAGTGTCGAATCAACTAGTGCACTTGAAGCAGATCGTATAGTATGAAGTTCAATTAGTGTTAGCTTTTTCACTTGACGTGGGGACTTTCGCACTTCCTTGGCTCAGCCCCCTTTTCTTCTTCGCTTGATTTTAGCTCTCGCAGTCAAGCTTTTCCTCCACACGACGTACTTATACATAGGTATTCCCGCCACTACCTAAAGGACCCCGCCACGACTAGTTTTTTTCAAGGCCGGCTAGGTATCTGTCAAATAGAAATTGATGGTATTCACGATTCTTTTCACGTAAGACACCAGCTTCAAATCTATGCTGCCGGAATACAGACTTGTGAGCTATTTTGCAACGTGTGGTGGAGTGGAGACTGCGCAACTTTTGTGAAAGTATATTACTAGCTATTCTCTCACGTATAATACGCCATATAAAGTATTCATATCTCAGTTCCAGTCTTCGCAGGAACAAGCCTTCCGTTCGAATATCTCCTCCCCTTCATACTCCCAAAACCAAAGAAAGCCCCTCCAAAAATACAATGGCAAACCCTTGGAAAACAGCCCTCAAAGTCCGTCTCCCATCCCATCGTATCCCCAAACCAAAACCAAACCCTAAACCCCAAAACCCAAGACTGACTCCAATCAATAGTCAACCCTCCTCACCGCAACCCTCTACACCTACCTCCTCCTCCCCTCACTACCCCCCTCCCATTCGCGCCCACCCTCCTAAACATCCTCCTCTACCTCCCCCTCGAACAATCCCTGCTCTTCTTCTTCCGCCACATCCCATCGCCATCTCATTCCTACATCTCCATTCTCGTCTCCTCTTCTCGCCTCTACCTCATCACCCTACACCTCCCATCCTCCCCAGGAAACGACTTCCTCCTCGTAGCCTTGAGTGCTGGTACTTATGCAGGATTAATAGTATCTGCTAGTAATGTGTCGTCAGGGGCGGTGATGAATATGTTGCTTTTGGTGGTGGAGCAGGGTTTGTGTGCTGTGGTTAGGGTGGAGCCTGATGTGAGGTCCGGAGGAGAATTGGGGTTGCAAGGGTGCATGCTGGTATTGGTGTTGAGACTGGGGGCGAGTTTGGTGTGTGGACAGGGGGTTTGGGTTTGGATTCATACTAAGAGTGCGGAGGCGAGGGTTGGGATTGGAGGCCGGGAGGGGGAGGTGATGGTTGGGGAGACGAAGACTGAGACGAAGACTGGGGGAGATAAGGAGAAGGATGAGGATGTGGTTGAAGATGCGGATCAAGAGGGTAAAGTTGTGGGCAGGGATGCGAGTTTGGTGGTGTTTGTTGGGGTGGTGTTCTCGATGGGGTTTTGGTTTTTGAGCGGAGCGGCTTGGAGGTAAGAGGTGGAGGGAAAGATGGAGCGGCGGAAGTTTGAGTTCGATTACCTATAGGGAATGGTTAGTGAAGAATATCGGTAGTCGAAATTAACTAGCTTGAGATTCAGGGGTAGGGTGCTGCGTAGACGAAGACGGCAGTAGAGCCATTGCGTTGAAGAGCTCGCTGATATCGTTTGGTCAAAAGGACATGGACGCCGGGTTCTTTTACATATAATATATTACAGTACCAAGCTATGTAATACATATCCGCAGGCCATTTGCTCATAAAGTCCTGCTGTCATATCAAATCGTATCATACCCCACCCAGTGCAACCTAGCAAGTAGTACAACCCCCCCAAATTTACCCCTGCATGTACAAACACCTCCATTCATATCTCATCCCAACCTCTAGCAAAGGCAAAAACATATCTAGCAAAATGACTATTCATCTCAGAAGTGATAATCATCAAAATCCTTGACCGTAAAGTTCTGCTGCGGACGCCCTGGGGACCCCCTGTTGCGAGATTGCTCACGAATGGGCCATTCATCAAGCTTCTCGATACCTGGCGCGTAGCCACTGTAGCTCGTGTTTTCACTATCCTTCGTAAGTCGGTGCTGCGCACGTCTGCCCCCGCTTTTCGTGCTGCTGAAGGTTGGGCTGCGGATTGATGAGCCAGTATCACTCTCGCTCATGGAGGCGGTGACGGAAGGCGAAGATGACTTGATGTACAGAGGCTTGATCCGAGGAACCGAGACGGGCTGATCGACGTGCCATGTGTCGCGAACGGTCCAACAGTGGCTGAGGACGTGGCTTGCTTCTTCGACATTTTGGTTGGCGCCTTTCCATGGTGGGGTGCCGCGGAGACGTGGATTTAGGTGGTACGAGACTTCGCTCTTGTAGCGGAGGTTGGGCGTGTCGACGGAGACGGCTCCCAGCGACTGCAGAATTCCGTAAATCAAAACCCAGCGGCCTCGTCGAGCTGCATATGGATCAACGTCGCCCGCACGGTCGCCCTTCTCAAATCGTACAAATGCTTCGACTAGATCGTTGCTTACAAAATCTGAACCCAGAAGGTAAATGTTGGTCGATTCAGTATAAGCTAGTGCTGCTCTTCTCTCTGAGATTTTATCCTCGGCGGGCTTGTTTGGTTTCTTGCTGGGCTTAAACAGATTCTCTCTGGAGCTCGACTTGCTTGGAATTGACTCCGGCGTCAATGGGTAGGGGTGAGGAATATGCGGGTATTTGTGGCGGTTATCAAATGCAACAAGAATATCAGTATATGGCATATCAGGGCTGTCAGCTTCGAAAGACTTGTTGCCAACATTAACAATATTCCATTTTCGTCCACTTCGCTCCTCCGAACAGTCCCAGGTGACATCCCGGTTGACCAGGTAGTCGTAAAGTGCACCAAAGTCCTTCTGTAGTTGACGTGCCAAATCTCTCGTAAGCCATTGCTCGGCATCCCCCTGAGCTACTGGGGGCCACAATTCGTAGAAAGTTTGGTAATGTTGCTGGAAGAACTTCCGTAATCTCTCGAAAGCTGCACGAGCAGGCGGGGGTTGAGCGCTCATCATTGGCCACATATCTCCGAAGTCGAAATCCGCAAGTCGATCCTCGCAGTTCTGAACACGAACCTGCATTTCCAAACTGGCTCTTTCGAGGAGAGCTTTGGTGATGGGTGTGACAAATCTGAAGTCCCCGCAGCTTTCCAATCGGTGGTACATTCCAGCACTGTGGACATATGCCTCTCTCCATCCTTCCTCCCAACGCACACCCTGGCTTTCACTCCAAGCAAGAAGAGCAGCAGCTGAAGATGGATTTTCTCGGACGTCATCAATTCCCTTGGTGACCAAGTAATCAATGATCATACCAGCTGCATCCGTATCTGGCGGCATGTAAACTTCGAGACGCTCATGAAGATCGTTTAGAGCTTGGAAGAGGTTCGTGCCAACCAAGGATGCCTGATAGAGAAGCGCAAACACATTTCGTGTGGTTACTTGATGTCGAAGTACATCGGTCTTTGATTGGGTGTTAGGCGCGGGAAAGTAAATTTCGTAGGATATCTGCCCGTCATATGCACCCACACTGTTCTCTGACATTGGAGGTGTTGGCTGCTGTCTGCCGCGCCCAGCAAGATGTATAGAGTGCATGCCAGGGGAACTAACAGGAGATGGTGGCATACTGAAAGAGTTCATATCATCGATTGCGCCTTCTCGGAGCAAGGTGACGAGGAATCTAGACTGCGTGTCCTCAAGCACGTGGGATGAAAGGCGGAAGGATGGCGGTGGTCTTGAGTTTTGATGGGTTTCATGACCAAAAAAGATCAAAGTATCGCCGTTCGGGTCCCAAAGTTCAGGGTCTTTCCGAAGCTTGTTCCAGGGCTGCGGAGCTCTACCAGAACCCATCCAGCGCTTCAACTGTGGTCCTGGGGGGATCGGCGGAAGCTTGCCTTGCGGTGGACCTGGACGAGCATACTCTGTGGGAGAATCTTGGACTTGTTGGTTTCTTGGCCGGACATTCGGTGGCTGATAATCGTAGTCCCCGGTATCGAGCTCGTGAGAGTCAGGCCGAACCGTCGAGGATGTTTCAGGTCTAAGCTCTTCATTCTTCTTCTTGTTGCCAAAGGTCTTTGCCAGTCCTTTCCGAATACCCTCACTCTTCTTGTCCATCATAGATCTGAAGGATGACTTCTCAATGCCAGACACATCAATGATAGGCGTAGCGGGCTTGCGAACGCGCGCGTATGCTCCCATCTCATCAGATCCATCCGATCTTGTGGTCTTCGCCGACGAGAACTCGTTATTGAGGCTGGGCCTGATGGCCAGCTCGTTTTGAAAGTGCATCGGATGGCCATTGGAGATAGGCACAGGAAACTCTCCAATGATCGAAGGTGCCTTCTCTGATCCATGATCGCTCCCATGAAACCGCTGATGTGGTGGCAGTCCTCCACCGCCGCCTCCTCCTTCCTTAGTTTTGGTCTTCTCCTTGCGCACATACGCACTTCTACCTGACATCTTGAATACAGAGAGGCCCTGAAAGACCCATGTACGATGCTAGTGAGGGCGGATCGGCGAGGATATCCGGTGGATCGAGGTGGACGGCCGAATATAGATCGCTTAGGTTTAGATCGGGGCTCGAGAGCCTTGTTGAACGTATGGATAGAAGTATGAGAAGTCTGCCTCGAGAATTACTCTGCGTGTGCTTCTTGGAGTTGCACTAGATCGAAATAATTCTGAAAATTAAATGTGCGAATTCGTGGGTATAGTGGTGTCCGAAGTTCGGAAAAATTGAATTTGGTTTGGGAAAGACAGTGGGATCTTAGACGAGGCTATCGTACACATTCACCTGCTGCCTACCTACACCCTATAGTACCAAGTAAGCATTTATCCCAAAATAGACCGAGGCGAGGCTGGAGATATATGCGAGTGCATAATACATACATGCATACATGCATACACACGTAGGACAGTTCTGGCAACTGATGCCAAGGACGGAGAGTTGTAACCTTTGAATACGTGGGAGAAGTTTCCCCAAATATGGCGGGCAGAAAAGGAGTGTGTAGGTACGAAGGGACGTGGGAGATGGAAGATGTATAGCACAAACGAGGGAGGGATCAGAGGGCGTTGCTTTTTAAAATATGGGCTGACTCTGGGTAAAGTTGTTCGGAGATCTCATAGTAACTGCAGGTTGATGGGTCTTCCAAGCTGGTAGCATTGATGTTGCAATTGCAGGCGTCCTGGGGAAGCTCTCCTTGTGACCCTGCAGTGAGGACAAGGTCCAGTCGAGGGGTTTTGTATGGCCCTGGTTGCCCCGAAGACGGAAGTGGATTGGGGGTTGAGTGTCCACCCCAAATTCGATAAATCCACAAAAGTAAGCATTCATTAAAATACCTTGCGGGCCCTCGAATTCTGGGATACTTTGACAACTCGACGATCGCGGCTTTTCCTGCTACGCCTCTCAGCGCGGCTGGCAAAGGCTGGAGTGAGATGTGAGGTGAAGGCGTTGAAACTGGACCGGGCTGGTGGATGTGATCGAGTTGATAAATCACAAAATAACTGGATAGGCCTAAGGACAGGGGCTGAGGGGTCGCTACTGTACCGTTCTTTCTGCATGGGGGAGTTATTGGTCCCAAGCTTCCAGGCCCTTTTCCTTGACTCTGGGTAAACGGGCGAGTACCTCCATCAGGACTTCGTTTGTCGAAGTGTTGATACTGATGGGCTGACATTGTGTTGGTATTTTCCCATGTCGCGTGCTATGCAACTAAAACTTTAAGAGGCCACTGCAGCTGCTGCAGGACCTAGTGCAAGGGGAGGATCAGAGATTGATTCCCATGCTGAGAGCGGTCGCTAATAGGCCCGTAGGCGCGCTCGGCAACAGGCCCAGCCTAGCCCAGAGCCAACGGGGTTACGGAGTCCATCACGGGCATATTTAGACGTTCTCGGGTCCCAGAGATAACACAGGCCACCGCGAGTGGGTGGATTTGGCCCTGAATTGCTTTTTACTAAGAGCTTCTTCTCACCAATGATACCGCCATGAGGACGATACAGACCCCTTTATCATCAGGCTAGGCAGCGTATGGACGGTAGGGCACGCTGCCGCATAAAATTTCCCTCAGAGCTATCAAATATTGCTTTTGCACCCGTTTCGACATCCCTAGCGTTATCCCTCCATGGAATTGCTCAGTTTCGCTTCGCACGCGGTGCTTCTCCACGTTTTCAGCTCGTACGTATGTCGAGCATTCAAGTTCTTTCATGCGACACCGGTTTTCGCAACGGGGTCAAAGAGAATCCGAGAACTCGCAGGCCTCGAAGTGTGTACTCGCTGAAAGTCCCCATGCGGGCCGATCGCCTGCCCTATCCGATTGCCGCGTCCCTCGCTACTCATTGCTGACGGGTACTTTTAACAGTGCGCGGCGCCGTCACATCGCATCAGCCATGACAGCTCAACTCTTTCTAACATGTTGCCTCCGTCGGACCCTCATCTGTATTATTGTTCGTATTGATCTCAACTTCAACTTTGGCCACTTTCCGGCTGTTGATGTACGGTACTTCCTACTGCTACCATTTTGCTCTGCATGCTGCATGCAAGGGCAGGCTGACTCCCTACACGAGTTTATTGAACGTGCTGTGCAACCGCATTTCTTACTCGACCTCCCCTTTTCAGATGCCGTCCAGCATCTGAAAGTTTGGATAAATCCCTCTCAGTACCACCAAACCATCTAGCGAGCTGTTGCCGACCTACACTGGCAATCCCTTCGTCCATTTTATTTCCAGCTTCCTATACCACCATCTTGAATCCCTCGGCGAATGATCCCAGCAGTGCCCAGGTAACCGTGGTGTTGGCCCTTCAATCGACCGTCCGCGGATCTGGGCTATCTCACGGAGTGGTATTCCAAAATGAATCTGAAGCCCGCAAAAGGAAATACTGTATCATCCAATATGGGGCTTTAGCACGACCAGCACCACTTCAGCATCGGCCCCACTGTCTGTGCTGATAAGCAGGGCAGGGCTTTGCATGCTCACATCTTTTCCGAACCCTACGGATCACGCCCGAACCCAAAACGGACCAGCCCAGCATCGGCAACTCCTCCTTGTACTGTACGTGTGCTGAGTGAGACATTCGCAACGCTCTGCCAAGTCGGCTGATGTCGCAAAAGTTCCCAAAGACAAATCATCAAAACGTTTCTCAATCCACCGAAAATTTAATAGATTCCCAAGATCGAGATCCAAGATATCAAGAATCAAGACTGGGACTTGTCCTTATTTGCGGCGTCGTGCAAGACCACGAAGGCTCCTCCGAACATCCTCGACCGCGCTCCCAAAGATCACCGCCAGGAAACGCGTCCTGTGGATACCTGTGGAGCTTTATTTTATTCTAGAAGGTCCACATTGGAAGCTTCCGTTTTTGCAATAGCCTCATCATCTAATAAGGGGGGTCAAGAACTCAGGTCACCCGTTCTCCAATCTTATACTTGATATCATTCCAGCATTTCTAGTGTGGTATTTGTTACTATTTTACGCTTTGAACAGGGCCGAGAAGTCCCAGACTCTGTCCTCGGCAGACTGGTTTGATGTCCCGAAACCAGGTGCAAGTCCCGTTTCTCGGTGGTGATCGGGGCGGCTCTTGGTGTCTCAGTCGACCCGAGAAACCAATATCCTCTATTGAAATCATGCATTCGTAGTCTGGAATTCAATGGCGAGATGCCCAAGAACCCCTTTCGAAGCAGCTGACGTGGATACATTTCTTGGAAGATAATTACGGGTAGAAATCACGGGGCTTGTGCGTGAAGACTTTGGTTCGTGAGTGGCCTCATCTCCATCCTTTTTGCGCCTCATCAATACTATCTTTCCTTAAGAATTTCAATTTGCGATTGTGGGATACTATCGGCCTGGACTTCGATCGTCAAGTGACCATGCGGCCTTTCATCTGTATTTCTCCTGTCAGTATGAGACTCATCCCGCTGTATGTGCACGAATTCTGCAAGATATTACAGGCAGCTTTCCCGTTAATTATATACAGGATTGTGTTTGCCAGCACCTGACTTCCACCCTAGCGTTTTGTTGCAAATCGCATTTCGGAATCTTCGCCGAAGCGTCGGAAAACCCTCCGAAACCTACTAGGGCCTCGCAACATAAGTCAAGAAACCTCTCAATATTCGCCGCTTTGGTAGTTTGTTGCAATTCGCACTTCGGAAAGAGCACCGAAGTCTTTTAATTTGGCGAGGTCGCCCATTCCCAGAACTCCAAGAAAAGGTTGCGTCTCAAAATGGCGAGCACATCCTAGCTCTTTCCCACCTCACTGCTCCAAGTGGACCGCTCTGACCGTCATTTCTCCAAATTGCTTCTCTATTTTGGACTCCTGAGTGGTACAATTCATTCATGATCAGTTGCCTCTGATCTATTCGTCCAGTGACGAAGGAAAGACGGCAGCGCTTGCCACCGAAACACAACACCCTTAAAGCTTATTCTTTCTCACGGAGTGCAAGTGGTGAAATAAATGCTCAAATTGTGATACAGTACATATCCTTGTCAATTTTCACGGGTTGGAATCATGACGTTCCTTGTCGTGCAGCTCCCCATCTCTCATCGCCCTTTCCTTCCATCACAACACGTCTAGGGTGCCCAATCAAACCACCTCGCAATTCAACACGTCTAAATCTTCAATCCAAGCAGACTTGATCATTCGTCATCACTGTTCCCCTCTACCACCACGGTACAACTAGTGCTGGCCTGCCACCCTCTTTTTGCATATCGAAGTCAACTTACAGAGCTTGACCATAATGCAGATGAGCAGTACGAAGATAACAATCTGACCACAGATGACTACAGTAACTGCAGCGTTGATATCCTCGATGACAAGCAAAAGATCGCGGCCAATAGTTTCCGAGATGAGGACAAGCTCTTCAGCGAGGCGCAGAGTATCCGTGACTACTTTCGCAGCGTTGATGGTATTATATGTTGCAGTATCGGGCTTCGCGAAAGCGGATCCCATATTTGAAGAAAGGGTACTGGACGCGTTCAGTGCGTGTGATGATCGTTGACGAGCGGCTGCTTCAGTACTTTCGTTGGTGTTGAGACCCAGCGTTCTGATTAATTCTGTTGACTCGCAAATGAAGGATTAGTTGCGAGGTTATGGTTGTGAGAGCACGAAGGCTCTGAGATCAAGTAATCCCCTCGCTCCTTTCTTGAGAGGTCTACTGTTTGCCTTCAAGCTTCAAGATATGCAGGGTCCCGTAATTCTTGCAACCCATTGCAGAATTTAATGCCGCCTCGCGCTGGAAAGACAAAGCGGTAGATAGGATTGCGAATTTGAAAACATCCTATGGCACGTTCAAAGCACCTAGGCAGGGTTACTTCTTTATCCGCCACGATGCCGTTTCCACGTTCTTCACCTGCATTCAAAATCCTGATACTTGACATTGATAATTTCGTTCGTATGCCTCTAATGTATATAATCTTGGGAAACGATCTGTTCGAAAGATTCCACGGATAACACTGAATATTGGGCAGATAGAGCAAGTTCCGATGCCAAGAGCCTGCAAAATTTCTCTGAATACCTCTTAACAATCCCGATTTGCATCTTGCCCCGCACTTTCCCTCATAGCGATTTCCTCTGCCTGTCGTCTTTGCATTTCCTGTTGCATCTCGTAATAATTATCATCATCATTTGAATTCCCGCCCGAGCTACGCCCACTCCCACAGCAGCAGCAAAACAAAATAGCGGCTACAATAAACACCACACCTCCCCAAGCACGCCAATGGTTCCCAAGGGCGTTTGATTATTAGGTGTTGCGCTCGTGTTGAGCGTGGACGACTTTAAGATATGGGTTAATTTCCTCTCGGGTTTCCCCACCCATGACCGCGAGCACTAAGTTTCTCGATCTGAATGTGGCGCCATGAAAAGCGAGCTGATGTGGCAGCAGTGCTTAAGCTAGAGATAGATAGCAAGTCACCTAGATCATGTAATCAGCCAAACTTTCGGGCCTAGATTACTGAAATTATAACGGCTGTGAATCGAGATGTTTCAGCCGCAGTGACATTTCGTGGTGTTGACCCCGCCAATTTGGGACTAGCTTGCGCGAGTCAATTTGCGGCTTCCAGCCACCGGAAGCTTGCTTATCTTAAAGTTCTCGGAGCTAAGTTTTTAAAAATGAGCCCACGCGGGATGGAAAGCTTGAGAAGTATTTCTTCTTCTTCTTCAATATGATGACGAATTTCTTAGCTGACCATCCCCCACCAGCGTCACACCACTTGCCACTTGAAAACAGCGCCTATGTCAAATCAAGAAAATGTTAAAATTAATTAGGGCTTTGGGCGTACCGGTAAATCTGAATTTCATTGCACTCATGGTTGAGGAAATTGTGTTGGTAATCGAGTTCATTGGAAGTGAAACCCAGGAGTCCCCCCTATTCTAGAGCTAGGCTAAAATTGACTAAGTGTGGAGCAATATCGCAACAATGCTACCAGAAACCTCACTCAAAAACGTCCCTTATTACAATTGGCAGTTCCTCCGTTTTCCAGGCGTGGCTCTTCCATCCCTCTTTCCCTAAACTTTTCTCTCCTAGCCCCCTTTAGTTCCCGCCCACCGTCCCTTCGGGTCCCTCGCCTAATTCTACCTCGCACACATTCCATACGTAACAAATATGCTCGGCACATTTTCTTTTCCTCGGAGTAGAATCATGTACCGCCCGGTTCTGTAAAAGCCCTACGGGTTTATCTAGTACAGAAATTGACGATACATCTCAGCGGGAGTCCCTTCATTTAGCCCAAGGTAACGCGCTTCAGCTCTTTGGGCTTGGGCGCGCTCTTCTTGGCTGCCTTTTTGGCGTCACGAAGTTCTTTCTTAGACATTTGTTTTGACTCGGGGATTTCGTCTGGTTGGAGGTAGATGAAGTTTCCGTGGGAGTCCTTCATTTGTGGGTCTTTGCAGCCTGGTGGTGGTGCGATTTTTGGCATGTCGGTGGTGGAATCCATGGCGTGAGCTGGTTGTTGTGTGAGATGGTTTGGTTGAAGTGTAGTTGTGTTCGAGAAGTGTTTAATAGAGATGTAAAAGTTTCTTGGATTTTAGAAAAGAGCGAACTTAAACATCCCAGGAACTCAGTCCAGATCCCAGATTTATGAGCTCATTCTGTATCTCACCGACAAAGTCTGGTACCGACATGTCTAAGGTGTGGGCTAAGAACACCGCGTGTAGTCTGTGATAAATTCTTATTTTTCTATGATACTCCTCACGTGGAAGGCCGCGGCCAGGACATGAGAATGCTGGAGTATCCCCCTTACACTCTCAAAGTTCTGTGATTTTGTTTGCGGCTTTGAGACTTTCGGTCTGCTTTGTCGCTGCAGCGGATAAATGAAGGACCTGTTCTCAAAATCGGTGAGATCAAGCATTTCTAGGCTAACTCTTCTTCTGACAATTTGCCCATCTTCATCAAGCTCTACTACAGTTCCTTCATGGCAATCATCAGTGATCTTAGCAGCCCGTCCCTTGCGGTTTTTGTTTCGTACCAAAATGAAGCGGAGAACATAAACTATTGCAGGTGTACCAACCCAGCTCACAACTATCATCGATTCCCACGTGCCACGATATCTAGGAGCTGCGTTAGGAACCCAAACCTGAAGAGATAAAGAGTATCCGATACTGGACCCAAGCTTAAACATCACCTTTTGGGTGAAGTTTTGGTATAACCGGTAGCGAAAGATGTTGTCTAGCCAAGGGCGATGATATAGTATGCCGTAGAGTGGCCTGCCAGAAGACAACAGGCTAACATGCCGGTTTTCTCAGTCCAAGCGATTATGACCATACCGATTCCTTAAGCCACAGCAGGGACGCAGCAAACAATCCCGAGAAGCGCAGCTGACTCGGGCATCGTCGCAGGGCCCACACGCCGACGATGCATAACACCATTCGAGAGGGGCATTGGGATCCTGGATTTCATGAGTTGATGTTTGTTTCTCCTTTATTTATAAGACACCAACTTACCTCTGCATTCGGCACCAGCTGGAACAAGCCTGGCTGAGTATCGGTTCTAAAGAACAATAGTCGAGACATTTGTTGACGTTCAAGGAATCAAGAATGGATATTCACTGATGTCCAACATTGCTATTGCCGACTATAAGGCCCGTGCGCGCACTACTACTCAACAGAGTTACTGTGCTCGTTCTCGTACGGCTTGGAATGTTGTTCGGCTCCAATGTTCCCGAGTTTTGACCACAATCTCCCGCCTCTCCCGCCCTCTAGCATCATTTCTGCTGCCGAACGGTGGAAACCTTTCCGTCACCAACTCATCGAAGCCTTGCTCAAGAGCTTCTCGCTGCTGGCCCAGATGAGAGCAATGATGCCACGCGATGCTCACAGCGCTCGATTGGACAAATAATGTGCCGCGAATCAGACGATTACCTTAGTTTCTCATACAATGAAGCAGAAAATCGAACTTGAGAGAGAACGCGAAATGTCAGACGCGCTTCAAGGAAGGATGCCTTGCATTCATGTACCAAAGAACTGGCAGCTGTTCCCAACGACTCGGACTCGAAGACAAAGAGAAAATAGAGTAGAGACCATACAAGAGCTCGTCGTGTTGCTCGGCCGAGAAGTTGATCGAAATGCTGGGGAAATGTCGTGTCCAGCGCGTTTTTCTTACGCGTCGTGACGATGACTAAGCAATCATTCTCTAGCAATTTATTTCGATTTATCATTTTCATTCGGCCTTTTTCCCCCGAGAAAAAGACTCATCAGAATCATTGTTCGAGATCCAGTCGGAAATCTCCTCAGAAAGTTTGCTGAGAGGATGCTTGACTTGAAACCTAGGCCGAGAGATCATCCCTTTCGCTCTTCCGCCGAATCTTATGCGACTATTTCATTTTTGAAGAATCCATCTTAGAAAATCGGGCATATCGTATTCTCAGGCATTCTTACATCGTCTGGATTTATTTTGCCTTGGAGTGTCCCATATCGCAGGAGCGGCACCAGTGGCACCTGTTGGCACCTACCCTCCCGGACTTTCGCGTTGCAGAAAGTCGATGGGAAGAATTCTCGTTGGGCACACAGTATAGATATCTCTGCTCGACTGACACCTTAATACCATACGATCTGTTCTTCGAAGGAATGGCATCGTACATCCTTGAAAACCGGCTGCGAGAACGAGTCAGGGAATGGCGAGATATCTCCGAGGAATGAGGCGCTCCTTTAAGGATATATCTTTGCAGCTATCTCAGGTCAAGAAATGGGTCGTGACGAATAAGGGCAACTTATTTAAAAAAATATCTTTAGATCAGTTCTTATCGTGTGTAGGGAGCAAGTGCGAGGCTGCGAAGGCCAGGAAGACGATCTTGAATTGCGTCATACTCCACATCTTGTAGATCTGTGAATACGATGAATTTCCGAGGCCGAAGCCACAATGCTTGTGTTCTAAATTGCGCTGCTGCTGTTCGGGGGCTGCAAGAGCGCCACGTGTAATCTATGAACTGTAGCGATGGTTTCCAAGTGGACTGAGTCATGATATTGGACTTCGGACGAACGCAAACCTGCGCTCGCCCCAGTATTTGCCCATTATTTCCCGTGCCGTGACATGGCATTAGGAAAAGGATGCTTCCATCCCGTTCGAAAAGATTGCGGCTGTGTTAAACTTTGGATGTATGAGCGCCAACAACGAACTGTTGGCTTAGTGGCGGGGAAACCCCTTGAATCCCTAGTCCTAGTGCTCCTAGGCTAATAACAACCGCTTTCGAAACCATTGAGAGACGACGTCTGTCGCCTTGTTATCCGGGATGAGCTTGTACAATCAACTACGTTGTCAGCAAGGGTGATGGAGATCTTGATGTTGGGAATCATCGTCATTAAATTATTATGAGCTAATTATGCTAGCTACGATTTGTCGCTGTCCTGTTCATCTTTTTTCACAACCAAACTTTTCATTGAGTCAGACCTGTAGCGGGGCCCCTCACTAGACGCACTGAACGAGTCCTCACTCCTGGTGACGGACTTCGATACAATGATCGCACCTTTCGCCATCGCATGTTCCTTGCTCCTTACATCTTCGTCCACATCCGCATGAGCGAAGCCACTCATCCTGATGGTCTGTACTCCCGCACCCGATCTCTTCGAGTCGACAGTCCGAAACCTGGAAAGACCATTGCCAGTAGGGTGGGATGCTTTCAGGCCGATGCTGCTCTTCACCAGTGCCTTTCGTGTATAGATGTAGAGTGTGACATCGATCACACCACACGAGGCCATCAATGCTCCCGCTACACAGTAGAACACAAGAGGTGGGCTCTTGTGGGCCATCGCTGAGACCCTTCCGGCTGCAAGTGGCAGCGTCAACGCGACGTAGGCAAATGGATAGACTACCATGTATCGTGCCGTGCGTAGTATTCTCTGCCGTGAAATGGCGAAAGGGTCGCGGACTTTTTGGCTGACAATAGTAGTTGTTGTCACTGCCACGCTCGTGGGTCCGCTGAAGTTGTGGTTGGCCTCAGCTGATGAGTCTTGGTTGGCTGAGTTCCCGGCCTTGATGGTGCTCGCGACTTGCATGCGGAGGTAGAAGAAAATAGTCGTATATATTACAAGGGATCCGAGCTGCGAGACGAAGATCCAAAGATAGTGGAGAGTGAGGCGATCCCTTTCATGGGAGTCGCCGATCCAACACTGAAGTTTAGTATTAGTATTTGTAGACAGGATAGGAAAAGGGAGCCTACCCATGCACCTGCTGGAACAAAGAAGTCCATGCCATACAAAAGTGGCCCAACAGCCGTCAAAATGAACGCGAACACCCATATGGCTATAACAACTATTACAAAAGCCACCATTGGGATTTGCTTCTGGACCACTAGTCTGACAAAGGTGTGGACCGCAATGGCCAAAACCCAAAGTCCAGAGCTGAGATCCCCAATTTGAATCAGCCAGCCTTGGGCAAAACATGCTGACGTCGGTCCCACCAGTTTGTCTTGAGCTATCCAGTGAAATGCCAAAAGAAAACTGAGTGCTTGTTGTAAGTCCGCGAGAAGCAGGTTGTAGATGAGGATGAATATTTGATTCGTTGCAATTGGACGTTCGTAGTATCGGCGCCAGTAAATCATTCGATAGGTAATGAATATCAGCAGTGATAGAGTGGAAATGGTTGACGCAAGTCCCAAAGTGCCCATGGCAATCATGCCATTGCGTAGGTCTTTAGGAAGAGGGTCGAGCGAGCTGCTTGCGTATAGAGGCTGTTGTGTGATTTCCATATTTGTGGATCTGAGGGTCAAGAGACTGGCGGGGTTTGGAAGGAGTGGCATCATTGAGGCTGAAGATGAGCCCAGCCGCAATGGCTCGTCCACAGTGGCGGTAGGATTAGAGCCAGTCGACCACGTGGAAAAGTGTCTGGAGGTAAGCGATATATGACCACGATGCTTGGTATAAACCAGCACAGGAACACTAACAAATAAGGTTGAAATTCAGATAAATTAAATTTGCGAAGGCCCCAAGATCTGGGCATGGGAGGGCTGAACTATCTTATATTCAACGCTCAGTGCCTGTGCGTGATCGACATCTCCAATCAACGCGGGGCAGCGCGGCATTGCGCGCTCGACAGAGCAAAAGCGGACATCTCCAGAGACGAGGCAACTTCCCCTGAATACCGTTATTTCGTAATACTTGAAACTACTTTGCAGGCAATCGATGAAATTGTTTACCTCATGTAAGCCCCTCGTCCGATTGGCCGTGTTAGATTCACTTCCCCAACTTGGGAAAGCCATAATATGGGATTCGGGCAACCAACCCTGCAAAAGTTGCACAACATAGAATAGCTCAGGAATCACACATGGCCTGGGGGGCATTCGTCGGCTTTTTTCCCTGAGTTGGAGGTTCGTTCGAGTCGTGTCGTGTCGTGCCGTGGCGTGCAAGTAAGACTTTAATGGTGCTAGTACTGTTGACAGGAGACGGCGGCCCCTAGTCTCTCCACAAATGGCAAAGAGCAGTGAGCAACCAGACTAATGGAGCGGCCATGGCGCGGATCAATGGAAACTAACTCTGTTTGCAAGCCGCAAGTCCTCCATCATCTTGGCGTAAGCACCACCAGCACCCCACCAGAGTATCAGGACTAAGCCCTGACTGGGAGGTTTGGAATGCGGCCCCCGCTCGGTTCCCTCTCTTGGAGGAGAGAAGCTGACGGTAGATGACCCGACACTCAGAAGACGGGCATTTCCCCTGAGAGACCTGCATGCGTTTCGATGAGGTGGTGTGCAGGTCATGTAGAAGGAACCAAGAATGGCTCGACGCCGATAACGAGCCCCTGAATGCGTCGGCTCTGAAAAATGCCCGACTTGCATGTGGGATCAAAAAGGTTAGCCTCCACGTGCTCCAATCGGATCTTCACTGACATCACTAGCCACCAACTTTCTTAATCTGTAATCTTTCTCTCCTCCTTTCTCCATCTCTAACATCCCCATTTTCCAGAACCGAGCTTACAACACTACTGTATTTATCAGCCGATCGGATCCTCTCCGGACCTGCTTCTTCGAGATCCTAGCCGCACCTCCCTCACGTCGAATAAGCCGCATGCATGTGAAAAGGTTTGAACACTGTCCACACCATCGGGCCGTGAGTGTGAGATCTTAGAGGCGCCGGGAGCTGTTCCCCACAACATGATGGCGCACCTACTCTAATAGGCCACACGAAGCGGTCGGCAATGGAACCCTAAAACCTGGAGTCCGGGGATTCTCATTGGTGAAACATTGATGCCTTTTTTTTTTTCAGGGGACCATGGCTTGTTGGTTGGCTTTTTTGTCGAGGTTTCGACATCACTGGTCAAACGGCCTGCTAAGTACTAATCATTCGTGCAACAACGTTCGAAATCCTTGGCCTTCTAAGCTTTTTCTGTCTAGTAGACTTCACGTCTCGGGTATAAAAGCTTTATTATTACGAACAGTGCAGCCTTAGTCTCCTTTAGAACTGAGACATGTCTGACCCTCTCCGGTTATTCCCCTTTTTCACATGGTTAATTCAACATCAAGTTGGTCTGCACCATGGGGAAGTCAAATGTTTGCCCATTGGTGACCCCAGCTATTCCAGAAGCCAAGCAGCTCCTTTTTAAGCGAGTAATTGGGGTATGTATCAATACGTTTAAGTTTATTTCGCGTATGCCGCCTCGTCTTCCTGGGTTATGGAGCCCGAGGAAGCGGAACAACGGAAGGAAGCTCACCGCAGGGGAATCTGGTTAGTGTATTGTTTACTAAGTTTTGACGAACTAACCTAAGGGCTGAGAGATCGAATCTCCTATTTCCAACAGACTATTGATTTTCTTCTGAAGATGATGTGGTCAGTTGTTGGTTTTCATTTGGTCTTTGCCGCTGTGTCGTGAGTCCCGACTTGATCGGATTCGCTTCAGATTTGGATCTAGCGATAGACTATATCCTTGAGATCAACTTCCCGGAGCAATAATTGTGACAGGTTTTCTCTTGGAATTGCCGCTTTGATACCTCTGGTTTCCATCAAACTGTTTCTCGGTGGCATTGGATTAAGCGCCACCACCTCGAGACTTTCTGATGCCTCTTGTGCTTGATCACGATTCGACAGAAGCACCGTGAAAGTGAAAGGTACAAGTCGAG
>Ga0247778_1000724_pt1 | contig 29117 bp, 44 predicted proteins | sample UWRJL049202B5_FD_179939 | JGI IMG/M metagenome (GOLD analysis project Ga0247778, IMG submission 179939) | Plant litter microbial communities from Arlington Agricultural Research Station in Wisconsin, United States - UWRJ-L049-202B-5 | ecosystem: Environmental > Terrestrial > Plant litter >...
GTGCTGGATATGTTTTGAGTATGATGGGGTGTGGAAGGGGGGAATGGGGGTTGAGGAGTGGTATGCGCATTTTAGGGTGCATGTTAGGGGAGAGGGGTATAGGGTTTGTAGGGGGAAGACTGGGGGGATGCAGAGGCGGCGGAATTGTGCTGATGCGATGAAGGGGGGATGTTCGAAAGTTCACTCTTGAATGACGTTTTGGTGTATATTTTATATGTTGGAAAGGAGTATTGGTGTCTGCTGGTTTGTGTTGTATATCGCGGTAATGTCGAAATGACTAGATGAAACATCCTGAGTTCAAATTTACTGTGATATATTCAAGAAATCTTTCGCTTGTGTCCATTTGACCGCTTCCTGCGTTGCCCAGTCCTGTATTCTCAGCTGTAGCGCTTCCGGGACCCTCAGAGCATCAAACACTGACAGAGGGGCTAGTTTGGAACTATCCTGGCATCACAGAAGTCTTCATATTCGATTTTCCTTGGCCGTGGTGGTTGCAAAAGGCATCAATGCGATATCAGGGATTGTAGTATGTGATATCCATGCAATCTACCAAAACGTGCATATGTAATGTAAAGCAACCAATGCAAAGAGGGATGCCGCATATACAATGCTATGCCGCCATGCAGAACTGAAGCCGGACCTGTACCTAAACTCCTATCCTCATCACTCATCCATCATTCCTCAACCAAAGAATATCAACCAAGCCAAACCTACTATTCCCTCTCCAGTGTATCTTCTTATCTTAAGTATGTAATATCCTAGACATCATACATCTTATTTCTCGACTCCAATGCCCCCTTGATAGCATCGCAACTATCCTTCGCATCACCAAACAGCATCTTCGTGCCTGGCATGAAGAACATAGGGTTGGGTACATCAGCTATTCTCACGCGTCAGCAATCACTTCCATTTCATACACCAAAAGCCAGCTTACCATAACCGCTACTCATTCCTCTCTTCATAACAAATACCTGCTTACTCTTCCACGCATGCAAGACCGGCATACCAGCGATACTGCTACCAGGCTCAAGAGCGATCGGGTTGACGGTATCGTTAGCGCCGATAACAAGAGTGACGTCTGTATCGCCGAAGTCGTCGTTAATTTCGTCCATTTCGAGGACGACTAGACTAGTGTTAGCGGGTCCCAGAGCCAAAGAGATTGGGGCAGAGCTCACTGTCATAAGGCACATTCGCCTCGGCAAGCAGAACGTTACATTGTCCCGGCATGCGGCCCGCAACAGGATGGATCGCAAAGCGCACATTAACCCTCTTATTCTTCAGCATCCTCGTGATTTCACTGATTGCATACTGCGCTTTTGCAACCGCCATACCATAACCCACCACGATAATAACTGATTCAGCAGTCGCAAGAGCATCAGCCACTTCCTCGACATTGGTTTTAGTGATCGAGCCTTCCATTTTGTAATCCTCGTTGGCAATGGGCGCAATGCCACCAAAGAGCACATTTGTCAGACCACGATTCATGGCTACGCACATAATGTAGGAGAGGATGGAACCGCTAACGCCGATGAGGGATCCCACTGTTGTGAGCAAGGGGTTGTCGAGCATGAAACCTTCCGCCACTAATGCAAAGCCGGAATATGCGTTCAAAACAGTAATGACCACGGCTGTTTTGGAGTTAGTAAACTGAGCTTATGTAGAAGTTGATCCGGTACTCACGCATATCAGCACCACCAATCGCAGCCGTCGTAGTATATCCCTTCAAGAAACTCAAGAACGCATTACCAGCCAAACAACCAGCCGCAATAAGCGGTGCACCTGGAGCCATAGCCAAGAATGTTCCAAAAGTCGCAACATTAAGACCAAGCAGTGAGGTATTGAGGGCATGTCGAGGCCCCGGAATCCTGATCGGCTTTGAAGACATACGTCCAGCAAGCTTCATGAACGCGACGATTGAACCTGTAAAAGTGACACCACCGATCAAGACTCCAAGGTATCCTGAAACTAGATGGAGCATGGAGATATCTCCGATATGTGCCAAGACACTTCCAACACTAGTCAAGACGGCAGCTAAGCCGACCACTGAATGTAGCGCAGCAACGGTCTGCGGGAGCACGGTAGCGGTAATGCGTCGACCGATGAGTAGTCCTGGTTAGAATTAGCCCAGCTCATCATTATAACTTGCATCCCACTTACCAATAACACTACCAAGACCAGCAACTCCTGCAAATTGCAGCAGGACCTCAGGAGAGAAGCCAACCGCGGCAAGAGAGGCGAGAATTCCAGAACTGACTCCCAATATACCAAGAATGTTGCCTTGTCGAGCAGTGGCCTGAGATGCCAATCCAGAAAGCGAACCAATGCACAGCAAACTACTGGCCAAGTATCCGGCTTGTACCAGGCCCGCCATGCCCGTACTGGCAGCTGCAATGTAGCCAGCTCCAAATACCGCACCGGGAATCGCGTATAGCCATGGGTACTCCGGCGGATCGTCACGACCTGATGACGCAATTAATCACAGATTCTTATGATAAGGAGGGATCCATACGCTTGAACATGTCCAACATTCGCTTTGTGATGACGAATCCACCAGAAACGTTCACGAATGCTAGTAGCACAGACAGCGAGCCCAGCAATTGCGGGAAAGTATGAGGCAGAATTCCACCGCCCATGATGAAAAATCCACCAATGCCAACCATACCTAATCATAATTAGAAATCATATCTCTACCAAAGACTCAAGGACAATTCTTACCCGAAATAGCGTTGGTAACGCTCATAAGTGGCGAGTGAAGCGCAGGCGCAACACCCCAAACAGTCCTGTACCCAATGAGACCAGCCAACGCAGCTGTAAAGACATTGCTCATGAACAGCGGTCCAGTCGCCTTTCCCAATGCCACGGCCAATCCCATTCCACCAGTCACAGTAGCCACCTCGCGCGTAGCTTTCTGCCAGGGTGTGATAGCCAGAGTCGCAGCTGCGGCATCTGTTACGGGCTGAGTAGGACGAGCTGGCGTGGGAGGAGGAGCAGGTCGAGGAGCCGTAGGAACGATATCGCCCTTGTAAGTGACGATTGAACCTCGAACCACCTCGTCTTTCAGATCAACGCCGAAGTTCTTTTCTTCTGGAGCCATGGACAAAAGGAATTTGGTGATATTGTTGGAGTACAGGGTCGATGACTGAGTCGCAAGTCGAGAAGGAAGATCCGTATAGCCTATAGATGATTAGATGAGACTCATGAAAAACGGACGCAGCTGGACCTACCAATGATTTTGACCCCGTTGTGCTCAACAAGTTGACCAGGAACGGTTGCTACACAGTTCCCGCCATTCTCAGCAGCAAGATCAACGATTATCGAACCAGGTTTTAAGGCTGCTATCATCTGGGCATCTACAATCAGACACGCAAAAAAGTACCGCAAGTCTCTAAACTTACCTCTTCTGTGATGAGTTTTGGGGCTGGTCTCCCGGGGATCAGAGCGGTGGTGATTACAATGTCTACTTCGCGGCATTGCTCTAAAAAGAGTTTCATTTCGGCATCGATGAATTCTTTTGACATCTCCTTTGCATAACCTCCGGCGCCTGAGCCGTCCTCTTCAAGCTCAACTTCTATGAATTCGCCTCCAAGAGATTGCACTTGTTCACGGGCAGCAGAACGCGTATCGAATCCTCGTACGATGGCTCCCATTCGTTTGGCCTAAGGGGTTTGCTAAGAGGAGCAGAAAAGGGGGACAGAGTTACTTACTTGTCCAATGGCACTTAGACCAGCAACACCAGCACCGATTACAAGGACTTTGCATGGTGGAATCTGAAGGAATTGGTAAATGATTTCAAAAGTCAGGAGCTACTTACCTTCCTGAAATCTAGATGTTAGCAAAGCTTTACGAACGAGGGCACTTGGACTTACCCAGCGGCCGTAGTTTGAGCAGTCATCATCCGCCCAAAATGATCAGAAGCCAATAAAACAGCTTTATACCCCGCCAAATTGGCCATAGAACTGTCATCACATAATCAGTAACTCCTTTGCTCCATACATTTCTCAGCAAACCAACCTCAAAGCATCAAAAACCTGAGCCCTCGAAATTCTAGGTATCATGTCCATAGCAAAGGACGTCGTCCCTCTAGTAGCCAGCTTCTCCACCAATTCTTTATTCTGCGTCGGATACATGAATGAAATAACAGTCCCGCCCTCCCTCAACTGATCCACCTCGCTAACCGGCCCATCGAAGCTAGGCGCCCTAACTTTTAACAGAATATCGCTTTCCGTCCATACCGTCTTGCCTTCGCTCAATGTAACGCCTGCCTTTTCATATGCCTGGTCTGTGAATTGTGCCTCCGTGCCAGCCCCTTTTTCGACAATCACGCGCTTGAAGCCTTTTTTGAGGAGTAGAGCGGCATTCTGCGGAGTGATGGCTACTCGACGTTCGAGAGGGTATGTCTCGCGGACAACGCCAATTGTGAGTTCGGAGTAGGGAAGGGAGGTAACGGGAGGGACGAATTCGGAGGGAGAAGAGGGGGACACTGAGGCGTTTCGGTATGGGACGAGCGCAGTCACTTGGGGACGAATTGGTTTTCTTTCCTCAAGCCATTTCTGCGACGGTCGGTAGAGTGGTCGAAGTTGGCGCGCTGAGCAAGTTTGTTAGGTGGTCTCGAATGAGGGGAAGCATTAATAGACGTACCAAGGAGCACCAGACTCGAGCGCTGCGAGGCTGAACGAATGCCAGCTCGACACAGAGTCGGCCGCATTCTCGACGAGTTTATCATGGTTGAAGATGGTCATTCAAAAACGAGGACCACGAGCTGTTGTGAGAAGCTCGAGTTCACATTTGCCAAGTGGTTGATCCACCTTGTGGTCGTGAACCAACAAGTGCAGGTGTAGCCTGACTGGCTGAGCCTTGCAATTCAATTCAATAGAAGCTGCAGAAAAACAAGAAGGTGGGACTGCACGGAGCACGCGTGAATATGTAGTAGTAGTCGAATCTAGTGTATGTACATATGAAGGAGGAGCATTCGACGGTTCCTCATATTAGCATAGGGAGCAGCACGGCGGATGGCACAGCCGGCCGCGGCTGGAGCCTTCTGCAGCTCGTCCTTCGTCTGCTTCTGTATGGCTGGGTGTGGGCTTCGTGACAAGGAGCTGCAGTAGGCGTTGATTCGTGGGGTCTCGTGTGGGGTCGTGCAAGATCTTGGTTTGGGTTGACAGAATGGGGGGAAACAATGGGGTGTGGATGCGGGGAAGGCGCGTCGAATCGCTCGAAATTTGGCCGAGCAACTCACCATCGATTTTAGCCCTAGCTAGGGAAAGGGCTATCCAAATCCATACAAACAACACGTACAGCGGAAGGAGCGGAATAGCTCTTCAAAGTCCACGTCTATTTGAGGAAGGTCTCCAACTTCATCCAGCCTCGTGAGCAGCCATGCTCCGGTGGCAAGAGACGCGTGATGCCAGCCAAGGGTTACGGAGAACCTCTTTTATCGGCTTCTTGCTGAGCTTCGAGAAGGGTACACAATCGGAATACTGCATTGCAGTTACATGTGCGCTTGCAGAAAACCATGGATATGGTGTGACTTGTGTTTCAAGAGAGTTTGGATGAATAAAATCCACTGGGTCTCCAGACCAGATCTGCATGCTTTAGCCGCAAATAGCCCCAGCCTTGTTCATGCAGGTCCTCGCACGTGATATGCGACTTGTTCCAGACGAGCTGGAAATGCAAAGTATATATACAGGCAGTTTGGGTACATAAAGATTGCTGCAAATGTCTGTTTCTGGTTTTTGAGCCTCAATCGGAGAGAGAACTTGGAATCCAGATACTCCACGTGATCTTCATAACATTTTCAAAGTCAGTGATGATGAATAATGCGAAACGATAGAAAAGAGGGAACGGCAAATTGCTAGAAACAAGCAAGCATTACAAAGGTAAATCACCAGGGCGATGTGAGAAGTTCTCCTCAGCTTGGGGAAATACAAAAAAAGAGGACTCCACTGTAACTCTCTGTCGGACTTGCTCAGAACTATCGGCATTTGTCCTATCTTTCTCTCCATCTCGGAAAGATGTATATGAATATGGATGTTCATGGGTTTGGGTTACAGGATTGAATTTGATGCGTTATAAATCGAGGAAGAAGAAAAATCTACACCGGATCCATCTCGGCCCGCCTCGGTCCGCGAGCCCGTCCCGACCCTCTGCCAGCAGCTTTTACATTCTAGGTTAGAAAGATCTTGCAATTATATTCACTCTGACCTTCATTACTTCGCTTCCACTTGTTTGTGGTAAGCTATTTAGTCATATAGTACTTCTCTACACACTTGTCACGCAACTCGGCTTTTAGAATCAAGCAAAACCTCAATACAAAGTATCATTGCTATCTACAAAATAGCAATCGCGGCAGCCATAGCACCCAGCCCCGCCAGAATTGCCCCATCCCCCTTTGCTCTCCCAGCCACATTTCCTGTACTCGTCGCCGGTGCCGCAGTCGTGCTATTCCCACTATTCCCGCTAGCCTTCCCTGTCGCTGTCGCCCCTGGCACAGTCGTTGTTCGGACCGTCGTACTCGCACTTGCCTCCGCTCCCCCACTTGCCCCTCCAGTTGAGGTGCTATTGCTTCCACTCCCGCTCCCACTTCCACTTCCACTCCCTGTCGCTGTCGTGTTTGTAGCACTAACATTAAACGAGTTTCCAAACAGCACATCCAACCCTGCGTTCTTGACTACCTCCGTCGCACTAAAGTTTCCCCTCGTAGCACCCGCTTTCGACAAACTGGTAAGCGCGCTGCCGTTACCCGTGGTGTTGAGTAACAGTTGCGTATATCTGTGTGTCGTGGGCGATTTGTTAGGAGGTGAGGGACCGATATAGGAGGCGATAGGCGTGGTGTTCGTCGGGTTTATCAGCGCGAATACCGTCATACCGCCGATTGTGGATGTGGTGTTTGCGGACACGAGACCAGGTTGCATCCAATGCAGAAGCTCAGTGGTAGCGCCTCCCGCAGTTGCGGGTGGAATGTCAGGATCGACCATCATGAGCGTGTATGTCCCAACAAGTCGTTCTGTGGTCCCAATCGTGGGCGCAGTTTGTGTATCTGGTCGCTGTTAGCTGGGTTGAGAGGAATGCAAATGAGTCACTTACCTGCTTTTGGAAGATTGACGCCATTCATGGCAAGTTTGTTACCAAACGCAACAGTGAGATTATTTGTTGATGCAGGTTCAAATCCCGCCGGTGTGAACGCTGTTGCGGCGCCCGCGAGCACAACAGCAATGAAAGAAGACGACAACATTATGTATGAGTAAAACGATCAATAAAATAATTTCCAAATAACAATATGAACAAGAAGGTTCAACTTTCAAGATGATTTCAACGGAGGCAGAGTTGCTGAATATGGAGGAGAATAGTCAAACTACCAAGACCGGTGATGACGAATGCAAAAGGGGCCGTGGATGTTTCAAACATCATGCACATGCGGACGGAGCCGCTTATTCGTCGCGGCTCAACTTGAGCTGGCTTCAGAGTTGTTTGAAAATAGACCCTTTACATGGATGCATGAGGGGAGTAGCGTCGATCGTCGGGGGTGCGTTCGACTTGGCAGCGCCGCTGACGCTCTTCCATCCCGAAGGGGGGAAAGCCGGCAGCTAATCCCAATGCTCTCTTGCCTTGATGATATGAATATCGATTCTTCTTCAGTCGTGAACTGAATGAGGATTATGAAGGAACGAGAAGACGTCAAGGTGAGGACGTGGTTTCAGATTGATGCCAAGGAATCGCCCCGCAACCACGTGCTTACCGTTTCTGGCACGCTAGCGCCCCCCTTTTCTCAATGTTGGGATCTTCACAATAATACCTTTGTATCCATGCATGCCTGATGGTGGCCTTTTGCAAGACCCAAAGACTTCTCGGTCTTGACGAATAGTTCACAGCATGGTTTGATCCGTGTGGGTTAGTAGCACAATGAGCTTTTTGGTGTTAAGGCTGACGAGCGAGGATGGACCGTACAGATCTACCGCAAACATTCGTGTACAATTCTTTATAACGTCTCAATCCAGAGAGGAATTTGTGAGAGTAACCAAAGCTAGGTTCAGTGAACCACCTTTTGGATAATTTCTCACAGAAATTGAAACATTGTAAGGGCTTCCATTTCAAAGTTCTTTATGTAAGATCTTACTTGAGTGACTCTACCATTTGGAGTGAGGGATTCCAGTGCGATGGACATGAATACAAGAACAATCCCGAATAGTTCCTGTTCTGTATCCTCTTGTCACCTTACATACCTCAGCCTGTGAACTCTCGTACATCGTCATTTCACATAGCTTAACCTCTAGACTTTAGTAAGTCCAGCGAGAACCAAGTTCTCATATCATCTCCGACCGCTCACAGAATATGAAATTCTCTATATCAATCCCGTGTTGCAAATGTAAAGTACAGTGTTAAAGTACAGCAATGTCCAAGTACCCCCGCTGTAAACTGCGCCCCCACCACACGCCAAAAATGTATCCAAGAAATCGAAGTACGTCGACCAGGTAGATTTGAACAACAGTATATGTTGATAGTAAAGTCTTTGAAATAGACCGGAATTCTCACTTCTTCTTCTGCCGATTCTTGACTTCTGCAAGTGCCTCTTTCAGCTCAAGGTTGTGGCGTGAATACTCTTGGACGGTTTCCGAGTGCGCGATTCGTGCTGTCTCTTGCTCTTTTTCCACTCGTAAAAGTTTCGTCTTCAGCTCATTTACTTCCACAATCTTCTCAGCCAATTGTTCGCGGACTGCTCTCTGGTCGGCCTCAACTTTCTCATCGGTCCTGAAAGCCCTTGCCCGAGTGAGCTCATCTTTCAAATTAGCGAGTTGCTTTTCCAAAGCTCCGTTCTTGGTCTTCCACCCCGCAATCTCGTTCTCAAATCTTTCCACCCTCTCCTCAGACTGCTGTAGGCTCTGTTCCTTCATCCCAATTTCGAGTTGAACCGCCTCAAGTTTGCCCTTCATTGTCCTCTCTTTGCTTTCAGCGGCCTGTACTTTGGCACAGCACTCGCTCTCAATGGCTTCTAGTTCCGTTCGCGCATCGTTGGCCGCCTGCTGAGCCCAATTAAGCTCGGCAATCTTTTCCTCGAGCTCGCGTGCATGCTGATCCTTGTTTTGTTGAAAGTCTTTGGTCTTTGCAGCTAGGACCACCTTCAAATCCTCTAGCTCTTTGATTTTGGACGCTCGTTCCCGGCGGGATTCAGCAGCAAGATTCCGCTCCATAGCCTCATTCTTCTGGGCAATGTTCAACTGTTCATGTAGCCGTGCATTCTCCTCTTGAGAGGCGATGTATAGAGGGTGATTGGATATATCGAGCGACGACTGTTCATTTGAGGATGTCACTTGATGACTCGAAAACGTTTCGAGGTCTTTAGATGGCCCCTCTTCCGTTCGAGGGAAGTCCACGCTTTCGAGCTGTTGGGGTTTAGATGATTCAAGCCCTAGTCTCAAGTGTCTTGCAATGCTGTCCTCTGCGCGAAGATTAGAGTCTGAGGCATTTCTGCTAAGGGGATAGTGCTCGGCTCACCTGTATCTTCGACATGAAACAAGAGCTTCTCTCCTCGGGTATAATACTGCCAATCATAGACTGCATACCCGTCTCTCTGTTGTATAGTCTTCCCTGACTGCGCGTTGGTATCAGCTTCCTTAAGCGCCATTGGATGTTCCCATCTGCCATCCAGTATCTGAAGTGCGTGATATTGATCTTCTGTCGTACCTCCAAGCTATTGTGGGTATTTTTCGACCAGAAGAGTGGTTTGGAACATCTTTAGAGACAAAAATTCTTGCCACTTTGCATGTTAGCTGGAGATGTAAACCATCAGTCGAATCTTAACTTACGGGTTCTCCGTCGGTGAGCACCGCTCTTGCCAAAATAATAAATCCAACCATTTTTAGGTATGTACGAGGTTCCAGGTGGTAGTCCTTTTCGATGTTGTCATTCAAATTTCTTCTCATATCTTCGAATATCGAGGCAAATGTCCAGAATTGCAAATATGCAGCTTCTGTCCAAGGACGAAGTATCCTCTTCTGGGTGTCCTCGAACACAACTCTGAGAGCAGAGAAACCTCCCACTATTGCACAGACCTCGCTCCCTGCAATAAAAAGAGGAGCTCCTGCATTATACGTTTTTGTCCATTGTGAAATTATCTCTTGCGCCCAGAGAAGTAGGTCATCCTGATAGGTGGAGTAATAATACTCCCAAGCAGTCCATTGCTTCAACACACCTGGATCATGGACATTTTGAAGAAATGGAATAGCGTAGAGTCGATCCTGCGCGTTTCGGCTTGTTGAAGACATCGTAGCTTATGTTATAGTCGGTAAAGGCGAAAGGGTTGTTTCGTTCTTGTGCCCCAGTTTGGCAGGGCACCCGCACGGGGGAAGCAATCGAGCCGAATAGAAGGATCGTATTGACGAATTCGGACAAATATGGCGATTTCGGACGTCTTACTTGGCTTTCGGTCTTGCAATGGGAAAGGAAGTTGTTGTGCGGTTTCAAATATTATTTTTCTGGCGCGTTGCTGTGGTCTGGGGTAAGGCTGGTAAGCGGAGACGCGTCACGCAAGAGGTTGGGTGCCGAGAAGACTGGTATTGTGAATCGATATGGTAGATATAAGGATAGGAGACTAGTATCTATAGAGATACAATGATTTCCATAACCTTAGTATACATGAGAATCTCCATTGGGCCTATCATTAAAGCACATACTCCGCCTCCCCGCCGGCAACCACGGTGTTATAATATTATGGAGCAAACAGATGTTAACGATACTGTGACCCACAACGACATTGATGTTCTCTATTTGATTGTAGCACATCCGTAGTCAACAGCTTTAACTCTGTGATTGTTCAGGATTGCCTTTTCGCCGCTTCTATGCTATCCTGGTCGGTGCCGCGGCGCAAACCAGCTCTACTTGCTATCTGACACCAGCACAAGCAGAGCAACAACAGTCATATCATGATTTACGCAAAGCAGATTTGATCCCGGCTTTAATCATAGCAATACCTCTAATTGATGTTGAACACTGAGGACGCATATTTCGAGGAGGCTGGGGACCAAACGTCGACACTTCTCAACTTCTTGTCCCAGTAGGAACGGAAAGCCGGTAAGCCAAATAGAAGTTTATTTTACAAGTACCAAGTCTCAAGAAACAATTCGACATCCGCCATCGGAGCGCCGCGATAAGGAAGCAGAAGTGGGGAGGAGAAATTCAGTGGGTGCATGCAAAGCCACCGAAGGAACTCCCCGCGAACTTGCTCAATGTGACGTTGCAGAGAACCACAGAACCTCGAAAGTTCCCAGATATAACGTTCGAAATATCTGTATTATAATCTTCGCAACGAATAGTACCTTCTTTCGATGCTTCGATGCCTTACCCCAAAGTCGCGAGATCACAATGCCCCTCTCCAGCGGTCCGAAGACGAACTCCATTCCGAATAAAATGTTTGGCACGCAATAAAAGAGATCATTTTTTAGGACGTAGAGTAATAGGATATACGACGTTTCGATAGGCGAGACGGGAAAGCAGTCCCTGCTACGAGTTCAAAGGTGGGGATGGCGGGGCAGCCCTAGGCGCTGTGTTTTGCCTCCAAGAACTTCGCAAGAAATCTAGAAAGAGTGTACGAAAGGCCATGATATCATATGATTTGGGTCTATTACTCTTGAGATAGTGGACTGGGAGTGCCGTATGCTCAACTGGAAAAGAAGCAACAAGAGCATCCAAAATCATCCTTCGATTATGGCTTTGATCGATGGACTACTTTTGGATTGTGGGAATACTAGGCTTTACGCGGAACACTCGGTGGATATTTTTAATAGTGGAAGGATACCTGTGAGGAACCTAAGTTTTACCAATCCATGTATTATGGGTGGGAGGTGGGAAGGGAAGGGGGAGGGACACTGTTAATAACAGAAAGGGATCTAGTCATTGTTCTGGAATTTAAGTACTATGACTTGTATTTTCTTAATATATCTAGACAGATAATCCCCAGTAACTACTTAATATAGTTGGAAACCAAAAGCCCTCAAACTTTACATTCAAATCTAGATTCCAGAAGATGCCAAAGTTTACTCCTACCCCAAATTCCCCTCTCCAGACCCAGTTCAGATTTGCTGCCCAGGCAGGACATAAGCAGGCATACTCTATTCCAGACTCTTCATATAAGATTCGACTAGACCTTTAGAGCAAATTCAACTTGTGGTTGACCCGAAGCATCTGCAGCTCTGACCGTAAGCTGTCTGCAGAAATCTCTGTCTCCGCCAACTTTTGCTCAAGGTTGAATACCCTATCTTCCAAGCTGACGTGATACAATTCGGCATCTTTGAGATCGTTCTTCAGCCTATAAGTATCACCCGACAGTTCGCGCAACATGTTCTGGTCAACGATTCGACCTCGTTCGTAGGCCTCGAGTTCGGCATTCTGGCGTCGAATTTCACTTTTCAGCCTTCGAATTTCGTCCTTCAATGATTTGATTAGGGATTCTTTTTCGATTATCTCTATTGCTTTTGAAGTGATGGCTTCACGGACTGCCTTCTGCGTCCTATCTTTTTCTGCCTCGGGGTTGGTTCTGAACGCCAAAAGACGAGTTTTTTCGGCGTCGAAGTTTTCTTTCTCCAATCTCAAAGTCGCTAGCTCGCTTTCAAGATCAGTAATTTTGGCTTCGGAAGCGGAAGCCCTCGCTTCTGCATCCATATGGTTCCCAGAAGCCATGCCCAAAGCGAGCTCCTTAGCTTCCAGTTGAGTTTTGAGGTCAGCGACGGTGGCCTCCAAATCATGGACCTGCTTTTGGGTTTGCTTGTGTCTTGATAACTCCTTGCGAGCTACCTTCAGTTCCGAAATAGCCTTATGGGCTTCTGCTTCTTTCTCTTCGATTTCTCGCGCGTGACGTTCTTGCTGTCGATCACGAAAGTCGTGAGGTTTCGTCATCTCTTTGTTTTTCGCAGCGAGTTCGAGTTCTAGGCGATTTATCCTTTTCATGGCCTGATCAATGATTGCCGACTCTAATACATGTTTGTCGGTTAGTTCCTCGACTCGGTTTACGGCGCTTTGAGTCAACCCAAGGTATTTATCTCCCATACGTTTCATCTCCTCTATGGTGCTCGCGGCCAGCGCTGTTGAACATTTCTCGTGGTGGTGCGCACTCATGGCTCCGTATTCTAACGCGATCTTCGAAATTTTGCTGTCAAGATCCTGCAATTCGCTGGCTTGGTCGTCAATCATCTTATTAGTCTTGTCGATTTCGCGATTTTTGTCTTCGAGTTGGCGATCTTTCAAAGCTAAGACTAGGCCAAGATCCTGAATCCTATGATGGCTTTCCCTTACTGTGCGAATATGCTCCTGAAGCTGGCGATTTTTCTTGGATAGTTCTCGAAAGTGAAGCTGTCGGAGCTCTTTGATGTACAGAAGAGCTCTGTTCCAACCAGCCTGCAGGTTTTCCATTTCCTTGGACTTATCAATTCGCGGTCTTGCAGGATATTGTTTGAGTTGCAGGTGATTTGAGGCCCTGGTCGAATGCTGTTGAATAGCTCGAGATGAAGTGAGACAGGCCGCCCCCACTGAAAGGGATCCCGGCTGGAAAGGCCAAGTTGGGTGCCAATGCGATGGACGGTGAGAAATGGGCTCGTAATAGGCAAATGTATCAAAGAAGCCTTCGGAGCGTAAAGATTCGTTCGGGGTGAACTGTATAGGTATTAGAACAACATTTCAACGATCAGGGATAGAGTGCTCACATCGATGAGGCGGATATAAGTCCATCTCCCACACCGTAACAAAAGACTCAAAAGGGATACCTCTCTTTTATCAAAGACCATCCATTGCGTAGATCTCGCAATCCTATGGTGTATGATTCGATCGAGCACATTGTCCATACCCCCTGGAAAAAGTTCTCTGGGCATGAACAGAACATGCAGCATAGCGTAAATCGCATTGTAGAGGAATGTTATTTTATTGAACTGGAGGACGGCGATCTCCTTTCCTTCCAAAAGGGACAGACTGAAGTCAACAAGCTGGAGAATCTTCTTTGAATCCTTCTTAAGATCGTCCCACGGAATTGCCAACTCTTTCATGGTCTTGGCATTGTCGTCGGTTTCAAATGGACACGGGCTGTATTCCGGTGCGGGGCTTGGATAGCTAGCCATTTTGACTGTGTTAAATTCGTGGGGTCTATTCTATATTCTATTGGGAAGTTAGCTTCCTCGTCTTCAAAAGTACGAGAACCCTGGGGAAGTACCTTATGACAACGATCTGGGTGTGGCACGTATTCAATCTCAATCGGCGTTCGGTATACTTGGTGCTACCGATCAAGCGCAAGCTGTGGTCCAAGATAAAGCGTTTCAGGGAGTAGGAAAGAGGTAATAGGGGCCGGTGACAGCGAACGACAAGAACAAGGCGCAGAACAATCTGATGTTGGTGGGGCGTATGGTGTTGTTAAAACTACGGTTAATGAACGATGAATGATGTTTTGGGTTAGAGGTTTCCAGCGAGATTCATGGGTACAGCTTTGCTAGCTCGACATGTTGATATTCAATAGCAACTTGTCAAAATGAGCGAATGTACATGGCACGAGTAGTGCCTTGGATGAACGCCCTAAGACGACGTTGATTCACTTGGGATGAAGACCATATAGAATCTAGAATCACGATGGGGAGCTGGAGCGGGGTTTTACTTGCCCCTGAGGAATTCTATGTTGGGAGACGTACCATTGAATCATGGTAGAAATACCATCTTCTTTCCTGTTCTTGGAAGGGAAATTTGCCCATATGACAAGACGCTGGAAGGGACCCGACAACTTGATGTGACTAGTATTTGGTTTAGATATCCACAACTCCTCCGTTCTGTATTTGCTTGACTTTCGTATGACAGCTAGTGACTTTCAGTAAACTGTCGTGAATGACACCCAACTACAGCAAATCATGACAAGTCCTTACGACTTCCATTCCAAAGGCAAGATCAAATCCTACAAGCAGCCCTCCAAGCATGCCAGGAACCACCATATTTTTTGCGCAACAACGTACGAAGATAGCCCACATAAAATAGTCCCAAACAGCTAAGGTTTCCAATCAGCAGCTTCGGGGTTTAAGAACTTAACCTTTGAAGGCTGAGTCAAATCGTAGAAGTATTGTTGCCAAGTTGCCACCTCCTGCTCAAGATTACACACTCTCCCCTCCAAGCCCGCTTGATACAGTTCATCGTCTTTCACCTTTTCCTTCAATCGATACTTGTCACCAAGTAACTCACGTATCGTATTCTGGTCAATGACCCTGCCTTCTTCAAAGCTGTCCAGTTGTTTCTCCAGAAATTGTAGTTTAGAGTCCTTGACAGCGACGGCGTCTTGGACGGCGAGTTCCACAGCTTTCTCCGTTCTGTCCTTCTCGGCCTCGGGGTTGGTTCTGAAGGCTAGGTATCGGGCCTTCTCGGTTTCGAAGCTTTCTTTCGCCTTCCTTAGCTCCTCCAATTCAGTCTTGGAAGCAATATTCTGGGCGTCAAGTGCTGCTGTCTTGGTCTCCAATTCGGCGTTTCTTCTCGCCAGCATCCCCAATTCTATATCTTTGGCTTCCATCTGGGTCTTCAAATCCGCGAGAGCGGATGCTGAGTTCTGAATCTTCTTCTCGGCTTGCTTTTGGACTTGTAATAGTTCTTTCCGGGCCGTCTTTACCGCGAGATTGGCCTTTCGAAGCTCGGAGTCTTTCTCTGCGGATTCTCGCTCATGGCGTTCTTGTTGCTGATTGCGGAACTCCAGGGCGCTGGTAAGTTCCTTGCTCATGTTATCAGTCTCCGCCCTCCATCGAGCGACTTCCTTCAGGGAATTTGCAAGGTTCGACGCCGAGCTTGACTTGATTTTCTCGTTATCTAGCTGGCATTTTTCTAGCTCTTCCTGGCAGCGCTTAATAGTAGCCTGGTATAAGTCCCGTTGCGAAGCTGCACTTCTGGATTCTGTGATTCTCGATTCTATCTCTCGATACCGAATCTGTTGGTAGTCTCGGATGTACACAAGGGCTCTTTCCCAACACACTTTTAACCGCTCGAGTTCGTTCGTCTTTTGGGTGAGTGCTTTTTGAATTTCCGCGTAGCTCTTCTGATCCTGGGTCTCCGTGGGCTGCTTTCCCTTCCAGAAAAGCTTTGGGGAGCCTGGTGTCAGTGATGGCGCTTCTGATGTCTCCACGGCGGGGACTTTAGCTCCCTTTTGTCGTGAGAGCCCACATGTAAAAGGGATCATGTACCATTTGCGCGTTGGTGGGGTTGGTATTGGTGGGTTTATGAGTGGAGTGTTCACGTTGGGCGGGTTGGGTGATGGTAGGGCGAGCAGCCTATGTGTGATTGCTGGGTAAGGAAAGATGCCAAAAAAGTCTTCGGGTTTTCGGTCTTCAGGTTGCCTCAGCTGGAAAATTATCAGTGTCATATTTCAAGTCAGGGGAGGACCAAAGCGCGCCCACCTCCATAAACTGCATGAAAGTCCACTTTCCAGCGATTAGAATGCGCTGAATCTCTTTGATATCTCTCAAGCTGAATGCCAGGCTGCGTGGTGGCTCAGCAGCAATTTGATCTTTGATACGCTTGAAAATTTCCTTCGTACACTCTGGGAGACGTTCCCAGGGTGTGAAAAGAATATGTACCGCCATATGTAGTGCAGTAAGAACAGTGATTGAACCCTCAGTCCGGAGGACGACGACGTGACCATTATTGCCAGCAAAGAAAGAAAGTGCGAGTTCGATCAATCTGCAGATTTTTTCGGGGTCCCCCACGATGGGTTCTTGGGGATTACAAAGTTCCTGCGGAAGCTTTACCCTGTCGGGATTATCCAATTTGATTTTTGGTCTAAGACCTAAAGCATCAAGCATGCTAATCGAGGGAAATATATTGATATTGGCATCTCGAATAGCTATAGGGTAAGAACTGGCGGCCATGGTTGGGGAGACGCTCGCGTCACTGGCCAGTAATTAGTTGAAATTCCCTGCGCGGAAGTCTGAGGATTCTTACCTAGACCAAAATCCAATCGGCGGCAGGACCGATTCAATGTCGAAAAGTGCAGCGGTCGGTTTGAATCTTTGGTCGGCATCCAAACTTGAGGATTGATCCTAGAAAACAAATTAATATGACAGGTTCTCAGGCTCATGAAAGAGGTGAGCGGTACTAATTATGATCAGAAGTGTCTCAAGTAACTGCCCGCAGACAAATGTATGAAAGAGAATTTGGGAGTTGATGAACTTAATCCGAAAGAAAGGAGAAGCTCCCAATTCAAGAACTCAAGCTCTGACGCTTTCGATTTCGTGGTTGTGCTTTTGGGATAGAGGAGTATTAGTTTGGTGTGCGGTCAATGGCATCGAGGACACCACACAAGCGACGTCTCGCAATGCTCAGTGCCGCTTTACATTGGGCGCTCAAGTACCGATTCAATTGTCCATTGTAAACGAAAATGCAATACCAACGGCCGGCCCAGATTCACAAAATCAATGATCAGGCTAATCTCCTACTCGGGACGTAACATCATTTGAAGTCTTGAAGGAACACCAAAGGCGAGGCCAAAGGAATAATGAATTCAAAGTTTTGGGGGTATCATCAATTCAACTGCGACGCAAAATCAGAGCGGCGACAGTTCGTGCAAGTAAGTAGCAAGTAGAGACTTCTCTAGGATGAGGTAATGTCCCTCTCATTCTGACGACGTTTCTTGCTCTTCAACCGCAGGTATCTTTGCCCCATCAGCATGCTCAGAGCCAGCCGCACCTTCGACAGCACCCTCAGCCTTCTTGGCCTTCTCCTTCATCTTCCGCTTGACTTTTTTCTCCCTATTTCGTCTCGTCCTCTTCTCCTTCTCAGTCTCATCTTTCAATTCTTTCTCCCTCTTCTTCTTTGCTTCTAATTCCTCTTTTTTTTTCTTACGCTGTCTCAATATAACTCTACGCTTCTTTCCGGGCCGTTTTCGTTTCGTCTCATCACCGGAATCTACCACAACTTGACCTTCCGCCGGAATGGTAGGAGCAACACCCTTGGACTTTCCAGCCGTCTTGAGAACTGTCACTCGCCACGGGACCTCCAGTCCCCAAGCTCTTTGTTTCGATAACTCCCGAACTTGCTCTCCAGTCAGAGCCGCGGCCTCAAACCTCCATTTCCGCTCGCCAACAGCTTTCTCAGCGAAGTAATATTTTGGGTTCCGTTTCGGCACAACGAATCCACCATCCCCCACATTCTCTTCCTCAACTTGAAGAACTATCTTTTGTGTTTCTCTCGTGCCATTTTTCCCCGTGGAGAACAATCTGAACTCGAATTCGGGCGCATCTCCGTCATCTTGTGGGTCTTCGGTATTCGGCCGTGGATCGCCATTGGGGGCAACATTCCGCTGAGAAGGTGGGGAAATGGCAGAGGTATCAAGTGAGGGGCCAAAGAGCGAGGAAAGGCGGGCTTGTAGGTGAGCTTCGAGCTCTGGGTCTGGTTCTGATGGTTGTGGAGAGGAGGAATGGGAGCGTGTGTAGAGGTCGCTACGGCGAATACTAAATCATATAGATGAGCAGACGTTTATACACACAGTATATATGGGATTGAGATATACCGCTTTGCATCTGGAATGTCGAACATTGCGTTACGAGTCGAGGCGCATTGTTGATGTTGTAGAAATATCTATCTATGGAGTGAGGCGGAAGTGGACGGTGGATTAAGCTTAAATCTTTACGGAGGCCGAGAAATGCGCCAAGCGCACGATCTATAATTACTTCCCCCGCGCTTGTACCACCGTACCTGTACCTACGACTTGTCACAGCAATAAACAATGGTAGGGCGAGGAGCATATATTAATATTCCAAAACGACAGTTATCTCAAATACGCTAGGGTATCGTGCTTTTCCTCCTTTCTGCGCCTTCATTGCATGTACGTCGTATGTCCTCATGGCCAAATGCCTTCCAAAAACGATGTTTTTGTTGTCAATTTTCGCCTCTTCCTGCTCCCGCAACACCACGCGATTATACAATGCAATGTACATTAATAGGTAGAGATCTTGAAGAGAAGTGCGCCAGTCTTGATATGCATGAATGATATGTCGTTGAGCTCGTGCGGATGGATGGTCAAGCAGACCGATACTCGTCGGTCGTTGCCTCTCGTTTGGAAGGAGACAGGGGTACAGATTGGACTGGAAAACTTCTCCCTATGCCGAATTCCAGGTATAATGCGGTTGCGGATTGTTTTCGTCCTTCACGTAATGCTGCTCGCTGGGGAACTCGTAGTGCTGCTGCCCACTGCTGCTCGTTTGCGCTGAAGTTCCATACACTCCTGCACTTTCTGGAGCAGTTGTCCAATTCTGCATGGGGACCGGGTTAGGAAAATAGTCCGGATTCCTTGGGGGCATGGGCTCCGCTGGTCCGCTATAAGGGGGCGCAAAACGTGTTCCGTAGTCGGAATAAGGAGCGTTGGACGGTAATTCCGGAGGGGCAGCATGACGAGGAGATTTTGCTGGCCGAGGATTGCTGTCTATAAACCTTATAGGCGGGCCCCCAGTTGCTGGTGCTGATGCGGGGTGGTATGCGTATTGTTGTCGAACAGGCGGTGGTTGCGTGGCGGACATTGTTGCTGTTGGAGAGTGGGTGTTTGGATGCGAGAGATCTGGATTTGAATGATTGACCTGGAGGTAGCTATCAAGTCCAACAGCTGGTGTTGCATAGTTTGGAGCATTTGACGTATTGCTGTGATCAGGAGCATGCGACGCACTCCAGGTTGGGTATGTCCTACAGTATGTCAGTTCCAGTCCCCAAGCGGTAAGAAGTCGCTGTCGGCCCCTTTCAAGCGCATATTCTACGTGTTTTTGTTTTAAATTGGCCCTCAAGAGGCCAGGTAATTTACAGAGAAGAAGGAAATAAGTTGAACGTACGACTGGCGGATCAAAGAAGGCGAGCCTGGAATGTTTCCCGAGTCAAAGGTGAACGGTGAACGTGGTAGCTCAAGGGTTTGACTCTTTGCTGGTTTTCCCTTCCCGTCGCCGGGAACAGCAATGGGCATGTTCGCCGTGGTAACATGTAGCTCTGGAGGTTGACCTCGGGACGACGATGACCCTACCAGAGGGATCTCCTTCCTTGCTTGAAAATTTCGAGGGCTGCGTCCTCTCACCACAATCGGAGCCGTTGAAGTCTCGCATACATTCGTCTTCGTCCCATTTGCAAGCGTCCCAACCACATTCAAGTGAAGGGTGAAATGCTGTTGGAGCTCTCTTCGTCGACCGTTGTTGGCAGTTGCGATCCGGAACTGAAGCCTTCGATAGGCGATAGGATACACAGTAAACTCCGTATTAGCATCATGTCCTTCTTCAAATGGTTCCAGTGGTATTGGTGTCGGTTCATGTTCTGTTCCGGGTCCGACTTCAGGAGAATTTGGCGGAGGAGTCTTCCAAGGAATCACAATAAGTTTTACAACGTGGCCATCAACAGACTCGGTTGCTGAGATGGAAACTTCGAGGGAGACGATAGGGATCCTCTCGCCGCGTTCCGATATCAACGTTAGTGTGCCGCGTGGCGTAGTAACATTACCGGAAATTTGAAAAAGATTCCGGCGATAGCAGGTTAGTTCAGGTTGTACCAGAAGATTATCGGTCGAAGGTGTTGCTAGTTCGGAGAGAAAAAACATTCCATGAATCTGGGCTGCAAGCTCGATTTGCTGCACTCGTCCTTGGCTATCGATAATGGTCCGTTTTTCGGGCAAACGGGCAAAAGATAGCAGCCTGTGATCTTGGTTCATGGCGGGTTTGGTATCTACTGGCAACTCCTCTCTGAAATTCTGTACATTTTCTCCATATGGCAAATCTTCGCTATTATGAAATCCCCTTTTCAACGAGGGGTAACTGTGGTGGGTATTTAGGCTCGGCGGCGAAGCAGTCAACACCCCATTTCCTCCATCTCCTGGTGGTGGTGGCCGCGTGTGTATCGATGGAATATCCAATGAACGATAGCTGCTTTTCTGTGGCCTTCCATGATACGGAATCGACAAAGCTGGAGATGTATAACTGGTCTCGAATGCTGGGGGGTGGGAAGACGACGATGTCGGCGCTTGAAGGCTGTAGCCTTGCCAGATGGAATTATCTGAATCTTCTGGCTTTATGTTTGCCATCGTTACTGAATGGGTGATGGACATCGACGCATTCTTCCCGGTGGTGGGCCGCTGGAATGATTTAGAGTTTAGAGAAGAACTGGTACGCAAAGCATCAAGCGCATGGAATTATGATGATCTTGTTGCCATCAGGTCAGGCATGGAAAGCAAAGGTAGATGAAGGCCGAAGCACGAGCTTATGCTAGGTACGGAGCTAAGCTTTGATTCGTGAACCTGGACATGGTCCTTAAAGGGGCCAAAGTTTGGAGGGGCCACAAGCCTCATGGCTTTAACGTCCTTCCGCTTTCTCTAAAAAATGAGGCAAGTTAGGAAAGCAGGGCCCCATCTACATTAGCTTCCCCCTCTCAAACGGTAATGCGTTCACTCTCCAGCGACTATTCCGTCTAGAACGAGTAAACGTGGCTGGCGCGTGATCTGCATTAGTGATAGCACTTATTCCGATGACCAGCGCAGCGCTCATTGGCACCGCAGGCTTTCTCCCCCCAGTGCCTAAATTCGTATCTGATGGGCAGCGATGGCGATCATCAAATTGGGGATATATCAAAAGACGTTGAAAAGGTAGGGATAAATCATTTGAAGGCTCACGGACATGGGGGAGACCCTTGTACCGCTTCCCGGACGGTGGCCCAGAAGAGAACGAACCCGTGTACAGGCATACTCAACGCGTCCTAGCGCCTGGGTTATGGGCTTTTGAGCGAACGGCTGGCCCCTGAGCTGTCAATATAACGGAGCCACGGGGAGCACCCACCCACCGCATATTGCCCTTTGCGCTGTGAAAACCCAGGCCCCCAAGCACTTCACTCAACTGCCCCAGGCCAACCCCCAGGTATTGCCGATGGCAGATGGGCGCTTGTCAGGCATTAATCAGCAGCCATTAAGTGGAAGGCCACAGGGGGAAACGGCTCTTGACCAGTAGGAACAGCGCCCCGCAGCCATTTATCGAATAATGTCCCGAAGTGGATAGAACTCAGCGGCAACACCTGCTCTGTGTGAAGATAGGGTGAGGCACAGTACGCAGAATTCCCGGCACCTGCGGAGGAATCTGTTCTGGGCCGTGCAGAGAATTCAAGCCACGTTGAAAGCCAGCCGCTGCAAGACGACTATGATGACACTTTCTCGCGAACACATCTATAGATGCTCAGCTTCAAAATCGATATCTGCGAGGTGGCTCGGGTAGGTGTCTGGGGGCCGCGCCGCTCCATCTGGCTTCTGGACTTCGACCGTGTCCGGTGGGTCTATATACGTTCCTGCCTAGGCGGCGAAAGACAATCGCTGTCGGTGCGATCTATCGCGTATCAATGCATCCGTTCGTGGAGGGACGGAGTCTAGGGAAAATGATTGCCCGCTAGAAGGCGTTCTGGCGTTTACTAGGCGTCGCTGGCACGAGCTTTAACGTTAAATTCCACTCTAAATTTGGACCGCTAGGCCTTTCAGCTCCACTTTGAGAGCCTAAAAGAAGCCTCCGACGACATCACGTCTCGCGGATTATCTAGTCCAAACCTTAGGGAAGAGGTACCGCATTCTGGCACCCAGCCTTACGGAGCGATGCTACGATGAAGTTGTCGCCGTTCTGACTTCTGTGAGAGCATGTTGCCAAGTGACGACATCGAAGCATTCTGGAATCGGGCGCGCTCGCCCTTGATTGGAGAGCGAGATTATGGCCTCGGATGACCCTGCATTCGCTCATGCCAATGCAAGGCCATGGCGCCTCTGGCTTCGGGATGTCCGTTGACGGGTTGCCATTTACCCCGGACCTCGCAAAGCCGATATCTTCATGGCATTTGGCAAGAGATAAAAAAAGTAACGTTGCATACCTGCACAGTATATCAGATGGAAAAATACCTCTATAATTCTGGAGAGCTTCTCCTCTTGACCGGACGGACGAAATAGGACCGATTCGATAACAATATTGAAGAGCGCTGAAATCGCTGATGGTGATGACCAGTAACGAAGTCCACGAGATCCGAGACTGGGGAGCATTAATTAAATGTGCCACACCACGAGGCAATATTGAAGCCACACTTTAGAGGATTTGCGGATCCGAAATTTGCGGAGAATTTAGGGCTATTTGTGTCTCCAGGCTCCAGCTTAAGGAAGGTTGTCTGCCCCTGCTTGTCATTTCTCCTCTCCTCCTCTGATGGAAGTTTTTGAACCATCGCCAATTCTGCAGTCAGTTACGCGAGCGCCAATTCCAAGACATGCATCGGACGCACGCTTGGCCAAGAGGAAGAATGCAGTTCTTTATCGCAATGGGGAGTTAGTTTGGACGCGATTGATTGTCAGGGGTTTTGCTCAAGTGGGAGTCGAAACCCGGTCTTCAGCGAGGAGCGAGGGATCCCTGGAACGCGCGTAGTGGACGGATTTTCGACTCGTTTGCTAGCGGGCCTAAATCCCCCACGTTCTAGTTCCGAACAAGGGGATAATTTCGCGTGAGCGGGCTTGAGCGGCTCGTCTATCATGCCGGTGAAGAAAAAGAGCACCGGATGTGATTCCGCTCCAGTTTTGTGAAGCAGAGGTGCGATTTTCATTCCAAATACTATGCTTTGGTACTCGTTCTCTGCAATTTTGCTACCACAAGACTAGCATGAAGGCAAGGAGGTCGAGGTTTCGCGCGCCTATTGAATCCGCGAAGTAGGAAAGCTTCACCGAAGAACTTTGCGCACCTTAAGTCACAGAAATCATCAATATCTGATGACCAAACCTTGATTGAGCAATGCATTGCAAGATGTCAGTGATTCACTCAATAACCAAGTTCAAGTCTTTGTAAATTTCTAGTCATTAGCGTTCAAAAGCATACTCAAGATATTCCTTCATTCGAGCCACTTTTTCGAGCTTGCTAGCGTTGAAGTTTCTTCATAGACTCCACAGCTTCCGGTTTGTAAATACAACAGCTATTTGTCAAAAGAAATGCATTTTTAATGCCGGGAGAATTGATTTTGGGGCAGTCTCTAAAGTCGCAGCTATTTTACTCAACAGTTCTAAACTCGCCAGCTAGAAAGCCATAGGAATTTGCCCCAAAAATATCAAGAGCAAGCTCAATTGTTTATCATTTCGAGAATCCGCAAATTTCCTTGCGCGAAGTAGTTCATAAAATTCATCCCGGTCTCAGCAATTAGAACTGAAACTTTGGCTCGACGGATCCAGAGCCCAGGTTGGCTATCATCTACGAAAACCTCTGAGTTCAGACTCCAAAACGCATTTTCCAACGATGTGAAACGGTAGTCTCAGTGAGGAGAGCTCTTGCTCGCAAGCCCTAAGTTTTGAAACAAAGGAAAGAGAGCTAGTTTGTAGGATCAACTAAACGTCCTCGAGAATTTGGCTATAGGCTTGAGCTTAATCTCACTCTCATTAAACAAACCTCCTGTACTATCTAGAGTCGGAATCTTCAATATTTGATGCCCAGCCTCTCTCAGACGGCCAGATCACCACCCATGCAGCGGAGGTACGCAAAGCGAATGGGCCTTTACGTTGCGAGTTTTTCCAGTCAGTCCAATACTGTAGATTTAATTGGTAAGGCTGCGGTTTGCTTGGCTCCTTCAAGCGGGACGGGGAACTGTCATGAGAAAGAATACCACTCTCAATTTGAACAAGTTTAGAGCCACGGTTCATTAGATTCTCGCATATTCTCGCATATATTGCCTATGCTTTAGACGTACAAGCCGATATTCCCAACTTACTGGATGACCATCGGACAACCAAGGCAACAATTTGCATACTTCACTCCGGGACGGATGTGTCTCCGTGGTTTGAAATAGGAGGTTTGATGAATTATCGACGCGCTTTCAAGCTCAGTATTTTGGTAAATCAACACCTGATCCGCCATGGCCGAACCATTCGAGAGAAATCCAGTCCCTTCGGTGTCCATCCTACAATACTAGCTCCGCGCTTGAGAGTCTTCAGAGTAGATGCCAGGATAGTCCTGATGTCTGAAGAGGAAAGCTGAGTACAGTTACTGAGCGGGCGAGAGGCGAGGGCAATCTGCCCTAGAGTCGAATCGTCACCCGTCAAGTAAATGAGAGCTTTGAGGAGAAGCTCGTCAGGCAAACCACGCGTTGGCTTAGAAGCTTCAATTTTGGAAAGAAATGAGAGTGGAGTGCGAAAGCAAACCAGGGCCTTAAATTTGTGCGGCACAGAGTCACATGATTATCCCTGTTTCCAAACTCCATCCGAGTTCATTCATATCACAATCCGCGAATTCCGGCCTTATAAGCATTTTTTACCTCTCGTCAAAAATCACATAGACGGCCTGCATCCGGCACTCCTCAGACAGAAAGCTTCAATTCTCCGAATTCCGGGGACGGTTTTACGTAAAGCCGGATCTCGGCCTATTGCCAAGTCTGACCGATATTCCACTCCCGCTCCAGCCCCTGCACATCCTAGAGCTAATGTCACATCAAAGCCCGTGCAATTCATGCTTAAATATTTGCTTACGGTAGTTTGCCGTCAAATTTCCGGCATCTGAGCCAGCCAATAGTGAGGACATTGTCGCTCGCAACATTTTGAAACCCCACTTTCATTGATTCTTCAACTTTACTGTGGACATAGTGGAGTTGGAATACTTCATGTAGCTTAATTACGCTCGGTTTTGATCTAAGGCTTTTCATATCGCTATTGTTCGATTAGAGGCAAATGCTTCTTAGTCCTGTTCTCAAACCCCTGAATCCTATGTGTCTCTTCCTCGACCACGAGAACTTGACATCTCGAATCCTCCCTCCTCCAAATTTATCACTCGTCAAACACTTTCAAAATTCTACTTACACCTACTTTTAGTCGCAGAAAGTTTTGGCTGCAATGTATGTAGCTTCCGATTAGCTCCCCATATTCGCTACATTACAACTATCTCAAGCCCCTCCAATCACTTCACCTTCAATCCCCATAAGTACCACGATCATTTGAGAAGCCCAAGTCTTCCAAGCCAGACTAGGACCAAATACAACATCTTGAAATGCCACTTATTAGCATCTTTTCATTTGGCAAGTCTTTGCCTCTTAATCCCGCATTCAACTTCCTCAAACCACAGTACCATGAACGGCCCTTGGCGTCTCTTGAAAATCCGACAACTAATACATCTCATTCATGAAGAACATTTTATATTTCAAAATTCAAACGTTAGTGACTTATTACCCTAACAAAAGGGGTTGGGAATATTGGTGTTCATTGTATCTCCACGTCATCAGTCTCAAGTCTTCGCATCGCTTCCCCAAAACACTGTGCTACGAACGGGCCTCAGCGTCTCTGAGCACCTCACAATCAATACGTCTCAGCTACAGAAGATACGTTACATCTCAAATCATCATACAAAACGCTTGCCCTATCCAAAGCTTTCCAAAAATCGACGATCTTTAAAACATGTCCATCTCGCAAGTTTCAAGTTTCAAATGTTCGCGTCGCGTCGCATCGCTTCCCTAACCCCCACAAAGCACAGGTGGTCTCAACCCAATCCCCCAAAACCCATCCAATCTAACCTCAATAGTACCCCCTCGCCCTAATCCCCAGCCGACTAGCCCCAACATCAAAAACCACAACCACATTCTTCAAAAACACATCCCCAAGTACATACGGTGCATATTTCCCCCCGTTACTGATTCCCGCCATACAACCACCGGCTACCAAAACCCATCAGCATTACTTCATTTTCGCCCCGAAAGCCCGAGAAGAAAAATTGATAATAGGGGGCTTGACATACTTCCCGCAAAATCACTAATAACCATATCCCTCCCATCAACCCCAAACTCCACGCCCCCAATCTCTACCCCGAAACCGGGAGCCCGTGTATCACACGGAACGCTGTAGCCTCCAATACTCCTATTCCATACTCCCAGCGGTTCATAAAGGCCGTGGCGATGGGAGGAGGGAGGTACGCTAGTGTCATTCCGCTGTCTAGGAAGACTTGGTAGTGATTCGTTCCATTCGTTACATTTTCACTACCGGGGAAGATGAATGACTGTGGTATTAGGGTATAAAACTCTTGTATCCGCTATCAGTTCTCATACCCAGAAGTGTGAAACTTGAGAAGAAAGAGAAAAGGGGAAAGGGGGACTACCGTATTGAGAAAAAGGCAACGAAGTATTTTGGTATCCATTGCCGACTTGGATGTATTCTAGTGGGACGTGGACCCAAGGTCCTACGCCGGTTGTTGAGGGGAGACCGCCGAGTGCTAGGTAGCCGTCTGGGAGGTGGGGTGTTGGACGGTTGAGGGCGAGGGAGAAATGGGTGGGTATGAGGTGGGATTTTTACATTGTTGTGAAGAGGGGGTCGTAGGTTACTGTTTTTTTTCCTTTTGTTAGGTGGTGGGAATGGGATGTGATGGAAAGGGGGAGGGACGTACGCTGATTATCTGCACTATCGAGAGTTAAGTCTGAGCATGGTGGACTGGAAAATGCTGATATTCGAGGCTATTAGATTGGACTTTCATAAGAGGATGGGGGACTTACAGAGAAGGGAACGCAAGGCCCAAAACACGCTTCGTAATCCCATCTCCGATCCATCCACCGTATCAGCAAGAGCAATCTTCTGCATCACCCTACCCTCATCAGCTCTCTCATCCATCGCCCAAAAGAAAGAAAACTCACGAAATCCCCGCCACCTCCACCCGAACATCCCCCACCGGCCCCGTAGCAAAACTCCCATCCCCATACAAAACATCCAAATGCTCCCCCCTACTCTCCCTCCGCGCCCTCCCCACATCCACCCCCTCAAATTCCTTCCCCCCAAACCCACAACTCTCCCTAGTTACATTCTGCCTGGTCCCCGGATCCTGGCACTGGAATCCCTTTCCTGGAACCCAGAGATCGCTGGAGCCGGTATCGATGATGAGTGGGACGGTGGTGTGGCCTAGTTTTACATCGGCGTACCAGATGAGGCCTTGCTGGATGTCGGGTGTGGGAGTGATGCCGAGCGAATGGAGGTGGGGATGGGAGGGGGAGGATTGGTGGGTGGAGCGGGAGAGGGGGAGGTAGGAGGGGACTTTTTTGTAGGTTGTTGGGGGGAGGATTGGTGACGCGGAAGATGGGAGGAATGAGGAGATGAATGCCAGGAAGATAGGGACGAGACACATGGTTACGGGTTTGGTGAGGTAGAATCCCACTTTCCAGATAGAAATGATAGTGGAAATGAAAACTCAAAATCACTGTAGATCGAATTTTGAAGATGTGCAATGAAGAATTATCGAAGCATTTCTCATCGTGAGTGTGGAATGTGAAGGCCGTCAGTGGCGTCGTTCAGCAAAAAAATTGAAACGGTCCCGAAAGTTCGGGTATCGGATTCACACCAAACTGAATTTGTTTCGGGAAATACAATAAATTGACGGGAACCAAACCGAATTCAACAGAAGAAGTTAAGGGACAAAGATCTGATTCAGGTGGTACCAACTCCCGAGACATGTATACGAGAATGACGACTATATCTTCAAGAACTTCGGGATAGAAAATTCTAGAAAAACGAACGATTGGCGAGGCAAAAAACATTCAAAAACCAAAAAAAGATATCTAGGGAGACTGAAGAACCAGGGTTTGAAGTCCAGAATATCAGTGACGCAGAATCGTCATGCGCGGTCGCGTCACTTCTTCATTAGCCTCGCACTCGCCCCAAATATCCATAGATCTTTTCTCCCTACTGCCTAGAAATGTCTTCTTCGATCCTCTAACCTACAAAGTCCTCCCTATCAACTACTTTCTTTTCTCTTTTCTTTTCTCGTAAGCCCATGATCACTCGCCACCTCTCATGCCCCTCTGACCATTGCAAATCTTCCTTCTAAATTTCACACTTCGAACCATCCCTCATTCCCATCAAAATTCAATTGCATATCCCAGTACAAAACATCAGAAAACACACTTAGCCACTAACAAACCCCCACCCATCCATTCTTTTATTTCCTCTCTTCCACTCTCCCATTCCAACCGCCAACACCAAAAAATCCCTCCCTCCCGAATAATGGTAACAAACACAAACATAACACCTCTATATCTGCTCCTCCTTCCCCCTTCCTAATCTCCCCTCCCATCTAGCTTCAGCCGGCCAAACATATGTATTTCCAAGTCGAGTCATAATACAGCATTACCCCTCCACCTCCTTCTCT
>Ga0247778_1000725_pt1 | contig 29037 bp, 21 predicted proteins | sample UWRJL049202B5_FD_179939 | JGI IMG/M metagenome (GOLD analysis project Ga0247778, IMG submission 179939) | Plant litter microbial communities from Arlington Agricultural Research Station in Wisconsin, United States - UWRJ-L049-202B-5 | ecosystem: Environmental > Terrestrial > Plant litter >...
AATGGCGGCGGATGTCTATTCCATCGACCTGCACAAAGGACGGGGCGGATGGACCTGGTATACGGGCTCCGCCGGCTGGATGTACCAACTGGTCACCGAGTCTTTGCTGGGCCTCCTTCGGGAAGGCGGCAGTCTTCGATTCGCACCCTGTCTGCCCGAAGCCTGGGAACCTTTTACGGTGCGGTACCGGTACAAGGCGACCGACTACACCATCCGTTTCGTACAGGGAGGGGAACCCGAGACTATCACCATTGTACTGGACAATATAACCCAGCCCGGGGACAGGATCGCCCTGGCAGATGATGGCAGGGAACATTATGTGGAGGTGAGGACTTAGATCCTGTATCATAACCGGACAGTGCATGTATTAAAAATGGACGCAGTCGTGGTCATCATTTGAATAAATGACTGCAATTCAGTATCTTCCGATACTGGCACCATATTGATAATGCTACTACCATGCTCAGAAATTATTTCATCATCGCGCTCAGGAACTTAAAGAAACACAAGGTCTTTTCCCTGATCAATATCGCGGGGCTGGCAGTGGGCCTCACCGTCTTCTGGCTGATGGCCCTGTACATTGCCGATGAATGCAGTTATGACCGCCAGAGCGCAAATGCAGGCCGCATCTACCGCGTAGTGCACACCGCTGAATGGCCGACGGGGAAATTCAGGCTGGCGCCCACCAGCATGCCTTTCGCGCCCGCCCTGAAAAAAGATTATTCAGAAATAGAAGACGCCGCCCGTATCGACCCCGAAGGCGGGGGCACCCTTGTCTACCAGGAAAAGAAATTTGAAACGAATGAAATCTTATTCGCGGATAATTCCCTGCTGCATGTCTTCCAATATCCCTTCCTTTACGGAGATCCCCTTGACGCCCTCGTCAAACCTCAATCCATTGTACTGACAAAGAGCCTGGCCGAAAAAATATTCGGCTCCGCAGAGACCGCCCTGCACAAGACCCTGAACTTCCAGAACGACGCAGGTCCTGTGGAGGTCACCGGCGTCATGGAAGATGTACCGGGCAATGCACACCTGCGTTTCAGCGCCCTACGATCCCTGCCGGACAATACAACCGAAGGCTGGCAGGCATTTCACGTCTATACATATCTGCTCTTACGCCCGGGCACTGACGCAAAAAAATTAGAAGCCAAGCTTCCCGGTTTTTACACGCGGTACCTGCAATCAAAAATGGGAGAAGGGATCCATTACAACATGCAGCTGCAGCCCCTGACCTCCATCCACCTGCATTCCAATATGGAATACGAACTCAGCCGGAACAGCGATATCCGGTATATCTACCTGTTCTCCGCCGTCGCGCTCCTGGTGCTGATCATCGCCGTCATCAACTATATCAACCTGGCGACGGCCCGGTCATCCATCCGGATTAAGGAAATCGGCGTACGAAAGACCATCGGGTCCGGCAGACAACAGTTGATCCTGATGTTCCTTTCCGAATCCGTCCTCTTCACCATGATCTCCGCCCTGATCTCCATTTCCCTGGCGGCGGTCCTCATCCCTTTCTTCAACCAGCTCTCGGATAAGAATTTATCACTCTGGCAATTTGGTATGTTCCCTACACTGGGGGTTCTCTGTAGCTTCTCCCTGATCACGGGACTGGCCGGTGGCTTCTACCCCGCCCTCTTCCTTTCAGGATTCCGTACCATCCCGGCACTCAAGGGTCAGCAGGGTAACATGCAGGGAAATATCCTCTTCCGGAAATCCCTGGTCAGCTTCCAGTTCGTCATCACCATCGTGCTGATCGCCGGCAGTACCATTCTCTACCAGCAATTGCAGTATATGTTACACAAGGACCTTGGCTTCAACAAGGACCAGGTGCTGACCTTCCATATTCCGAATCCCGCGGTTCGCGCCAGGATCGCCGACATGAAAACCCGGCTGCTGCAAAATCCCCTGGTCCAGCAGGCTTCGGGCGCCAGTATCGCCATCGGCAGGAACAATATCGGGTCCAATGGTCTGAAATTCGAGGAGAATGGGGTCATCGCCACCAGCGCCCGGAAGGTGCAGAGCTACTTCGTAGATGCCGACTATCTCAGGACCATGGAGATCAAATTGCTGAACGGCAGGAATTTCGCCGCCGACCATCCCGCCGATCAGTACGGATCCGTTCTTGTCAACGAAACCCTCGTCAAAGAACTGGGCTGGAAGGAACCCCTGGGAAAAAGAGTGCAATTTAAAATAGACCAGGAGGGACATACAGGAGAATCCGTGGTGATAGGTGTCGTAAAAGATTTCAATATCTATTCGCTGCAGCATAAGATCCAACCCCTCGTCCTGCAAATGCCGCCCGTGATCCGCGAGGAGGACAATTGCTATGTGCGGGTGAGCAACGGCAATATCCCCGCCGCCGTCAGGTATATCGAATCTGTCTACCACGAATTCGACGCATCATCTCCCTTTGAATACCGATTCCTCGATGAGAATTTTTCCGATCAGTACCGGTCGGAGCAAAAACAAGGTCGTATCATTTTCATATTTACCAGCCTTGCTATCCTGATCGCCTGTCTGGGTCTCTTCGGACTGGTGACCTTTACCGTCCAGCAGCGGACTAAAGAGATAGGGATCCGCAAAGTACTGGGCTCTGGCATTACCGGCATCGTCACCCTGGTTTCTACGGACCTGATCCGGCCCGTCATCCTGGCGATCCTGGTGGCGACACCCCTGGCATGGTATGCCATGCATCGCTGGCTCGAAGGCTTTGCCTATCATATCGATATCAGCATCTGGGTATTCCTGGGCGCCGGTCTGCTGGCCCTGCTGATCGCCATGATCACGGTATGCGCCAGGGCCATCCGGGCAGCAATGGCGAATCCCGTGAAGAGTTTGAGAACGGAGTAACCGAGTGCCAACGAAGGTTACGAACAAGGTTTCAACAGTGTTGAAACCGAAGTTCTAAACTCTTCGGCCGACTGGCCAATCATAAGACGTTTCGCAGGACGGATTATATTCCGCAAGAATCCGGACCTGCGAAACCAAAAGTTTGAGAACGGAATAGATGCCCAATTGTTACCATAATAAACTACACACATGTTCAGCAACTTCTTACGGGTCGCATACAGAAATCTCAGGCAGCATAAACTCTACAGCTTCATCAATATCGGCGGCCTTTCCATCGGCATCGGCGCCTGCATGCTCATCCTGCTCTTCGTCCTGCATGAACACAGCTATGACAAATTCCATAAGAATGCCACGGAGATCTATTCGATCTATTCCAGGATCAAGATCGGCGGCGATACAGTCCAATTCCCCGGCATGAGCTACGGCACAGCTGCCGCCCTTCAAAAGAGCGACCCCTCCGTGGTCGCAACCCTTCGCACTCAAAACATATTTGGTTCCAAGAAAACCATTCATAACCCGGAATCACCCGATAAGAAATTTGGAGAAAAACACTTCATCTTCGCCGACTCCTTCTTCTTCCGGTTCTTCTCCTTCCGGCTGCTGCGCGGCGATCCCGACCGGGTGCTGACAAGACCCTACACCGTCGTTATCACGCAAGCCGCAGCAAAAAAATATTTCGGCAATGCCGACCCCATCGGGAAATTATTAAAATATGACAGCGCCTATACCTTCGAAGTGACAGGCATAGCGGATAACGCACCGTCCAACAGCAGCATCGCCTATGATTTTGTAGCCTCCATGTCCAGTCAACCCCTGATGAGCCAAACTGACGGCGACACCAAAGGGGCTGAGATTTTATACGGCAACTATGCCACCTATGTACAGGTGAAGAAAGGGACAAAGCCCCAATATATCGAAAAGACGCTCAGCAGACTGTCAAAGCTCAATAAGATCTACGCAGACGTCCCGGCCCGCTATTGTATGAACCCCCTGGTCAATACACATCTGGGCCTGAACTTTAGTGATGACGGCAGTTCCCGCTACCTCTCCATTTTCCCCCTGGTGGCCGGCCTGATCCTTTTGCTGGCGCTCATCAACTATATGAATCTCTCTACGGCCCGGGCAACCCTCCGGGCAAAAGAAGTGGGTGTACGCAAGGCCATTGGCGCCAGCCGCGGCCGCATCGCCCAACAATTCTATGTTGAGTCCGCCCTCTATGCGGGTATCGCATTCGCGCTTGGCTTCCTGTGGTTCCGGCTGGCCCAGCCTTATTTCTACCAGCTTATACAATTGCACATCGATCCATCCTTTATCTACCAGCCTGTCGTCTTGCTCGTCTTTGCCGGCCTGCTGCTGATCACCATTCTCATAGCCGGTACCTACCCGAGTATCGTCCTCTCGGCCTATAATCCCGTAGTCGTCCTCTATGGTCGGTTCAGCAAACAGAAGGGAGGCGCCGGTCTACGGAAAATTTTGACCGTCCTGCAATTCACCGCCAGCATCGTGCTCATCATCAGCAGTATCCTCATCGAAAAACAACTCTGGTTCTTCCGGCATACGGACACAGGAGTCAATAGGGAAAATGTCGTCGGTATTCCAATTGCGGGTACCATGGGCCGGCACGTTCTGGCCTTCGGAGCCGAAGTACAACGACTGCCCGGTATCGCCGGCACATCCCTTGCAAAATATGCGCTGTATGAGGGTTACACCATGTACCAGGTCAAAGATAGGAATTCGGGAAAAGATGTATCGCTGAATAGCCTCAATGTAGATGAACACTTCATCCCCCTGCTGGACATCCGGTGGAAAATGAAACCTGCCACCGACGATTACATCCGGCAGGATCACCAGGTGGTCCTCAATGAGGCCGCGGTAGAAAAATTGCAGCTGCCGGTCAACCCGATCGGACAGCAAATATCCATCAATACCGAAAAATTTAACGTCGCCGGTGTCGTTAAAAATTTTAATTATAATTCGCTGCATGCAAAAATTGAAGGGCTCTCGCTCTTCGTAACAGATGTCAATAGAGCCGGGCAGTGGATTGGCCAGTCGGGCAACCTGATGGTGCGCATCGGCCGCGGCACGAACATACCTGCAACAATAGAGACGATCAAAAAGATCTACGACAGATATGACATCAATACGCCCTTTGAATTCCAATTCATGGATGAGGCCTTCAACGCCCGCTACAAAGCCGAAGACAAACTGGCGGGTATCCTCGATGTATTCACCGGCCTCACAGTCCTGATCGCCTGTCTGGGTCTCTTCGGCCTGGCGGCCTTCTCCGCTACGCAAAAGACAAAGGAGATAGGGATCCGGAAAGTGCTGGGCGCCAGCGTTCGCAATATCGTATTCCTGCTCACAAAGGATTTCATCCGGCTGGTCGCGCTGGCCATCCTCCTGGCGACACCCCTCTCCTGGTACCTGATGCATGGCTGGCTAAAGAATTTCGCCTACAAAACACCCATGAGCTGGAGTATATTTGCCATTGCCGGTTTCTCGGCCATCCTGATCGCCATCCTGACCGTGAGCTTTGAGGCCATTCGCTCTGCGATAGCGAATCCCGTGAAGAGCTTGAAGGCAGAATAAATTGCTATCGCAGGCGAATAAGGGCCACAGGCCCGTGGCCGAAGGCCCATCAAATAGATGTTTTTCGGGGAGGGTTATTTTCCGTGAACCCGAACCGCAAAACAACGCTCTGCGATAGCGAATCCCGTGAAGAGCTTGAAGGCAGAATAAATTGCTATCGCAGGCGAATAAGGGCCACAGGCCCGTGGCCGAAGGCCCATCAAATAGATGTTTTGCGGGGAGGGTTATTTTCCGTGAACCCGAACCGCAAAACAACGCTCTGCGATAGCGAATCCCGCAAATAGTCTGCAATAAAAAAACGCCCCGGCGGGGCGTTTTTTTATTGCAGGGGAACCTCTAATGCATCTTCTTACATTTCTCCGCATCCTGCAGGTGCATCTTCAGCGTATGTACAGTTGCATCGGCGAAGGCCCTGATGTCTGCATCTGACCCTTTCTTTGACTCATCCTCGAACATACTGATGACCTTTTTGTGATCGTCTACCATCAGATCGATGTACGCCTTGTCAAAATCCTTTCCGCTCTTCGTTTGCAGGTCATCGATATTCTTCTGCATCTCCGGAGAGATAGCCGAAGGAAGGGTTATATTCTTAGAAGCAGCCAGGGCTCTTAATTTATCACCGGCTGCCGTATGGTCTTTTTCCATCATTGCTCCATATTCCTTTACATCCTTGGCCGTTCCTTTCTGCTGGGCCAGTTGACCCAACTGAACCTCTGTCATACCCGCATTGGCAGTATTGACGACAAAGGTTGCATCGTCCTTCGATACCGTAGATGGAATGGAGGGTGTGGTCTGCACGGTTGAATCATTACCACGGCCGCTGTCGATATTAACCGAATTGGAATCCTTCGCATCCTTGGTGCTGTCCGGTGTACCATTGTTACAACTGAAACAGGCGATAGCCAGGACCGCAACGGCGCAATAATTTGACAAATTTTTCATAATTAGCAATTTTTTCATTTAATAGATTTTGAATGCTTTCTTCAAAACCTATGCCACCGGGCGCAGCATCGGCATGGGATGCTCCAGCTGATAAGGCCTGTATCCCGGCCGGGTATTGAATAACCAGGCCTGCAATTGAGTACGCAGTTCGCGCCACCATCCCAGGTGGTTCTGAGCAGTCATACTCTCAAAATAGTCGGCCTTACCCATCTTTACCTTGATCAACACCCTGTCACAGGCAGCCTGATCCCTGATTTCCTCGTCGGGGAGACTGTTGAGATCTTCAGGATCATTGATAATAAAGGCCCGCCCTTCAATGTGTAGGAAAAATCCCTTGCCCTTCCGGAAGAACTCCAGCCTGGAAGGAAATTCCCGGTCGAATTCATGCAGCGCCTGTCTGGGTTTGGGCATATAGAACCAGATCTGGCCCAGGTCATCCACTTTTACGATGGATACAATGGTGGTAGTCATTCTTAAAAGGCTACTGCTCTGGCTAAAGAACAGGGCGCTCCGTAAGTCCTGTATTTTTTCCCGTATGAATGGTAGATCTGAATGAATGTACATAACGATGCATTTTCACCTATAATTTCAAATTCGATACCACTCCGCGGATTGGCTGCGCTGGCATGGGGATAACCAACGGTGAGCCTTTCATTATCAATGGGCAGTGAAGGGGATAACATTTTACGGGACTTCAGCGGGACGCGATTTTGGAGTAGCGTTTATTGGGGATTCTGAGGAAATTATTGCACAAAATACGATGTAGAAAACCGTGTAAAGGCCGCAATTCATTTGGCATAATTTTTTAATAGGTGTATCTGTCAATAAACCTGAAGAAGAATACTAAAGCGCCTTGTTTCTACAAGGCGCTTTAATCTTGAATTTTTAAATTCATTTTTATGATCAGAAAACTAAAGTCGGGCGAATACCGGATCTATTCCAGGAAAATAGACCCCAAGACAAAAAAAAGAAGAAACCTGGGCACCTTCAAATCCATCGAGGCGGCGAAGAAGCACGAAAAAGCCATTCAGTATTTTAAACACGCGTAAACCCGACGGTTTCCCCGCTGAGATCTTCCCAAACCATTCGTCCTACGCTACCTGGTTGGCTGCCAATTTCCCGGATAATAAATTCCTGATCACCGATAACGATCCCGCAATAATCATCCTTGATCATCAGAGCCCATTTCGTAGTCTCTACAGGATTCGTCCCCGGTGGCTCAACGGTCACGGGCACAGCATGCTGGATGATCAACTGTCTAAGGAGTCTTTCGTCCTTCAGCTCCATTTTATCCGTTGTAAAGGAATAGACATCTCCATTGTCTTCACGTTGCCAGTCCCCTGGCAGCAAGACCTCCACTTCATTTAGGTCGGTTATATTGATCATAACGCCATTTTTTTATGCGTGTATCGCCAATTGGCGGACTATGACCCTGGCTCTTTCCAGGGCCCATTGCTGGTTCTCTATAATATGCCGGACATTTTCCGGCAGATCGCTCGTCTCCAGCGCAGAGGCATAGGCCTGCTGTACAGCATCCTCTCCCGCCTCACAGGCCGCCAGCAGGGAGTGCCGGTCCTTCCCGCCAAATTGTGCCTGCTGGTGCAGCCAGAACAAATATATCTTTCCTGACAGCGTGCTGGCTGTAACCGGTGCCCCGCCCAATCGCAGTACCTGGGCATGGAGATCATTGATATAGGACCGGCTGTCCGTCGCCATCCTGTAAAAAGTATCATGTCCCTCCTGGTCCAGATCATTCCGTTCCTGCGCCGCCTGCTCGTACCCTGTGACCCGATCTTTGTTGATCCTGATCAGATCGTTCAACACACTGATCGTTTCTGCATTCTTCATAAAAAAGATTTTTAGATGATAGTAAAAAGCCTGGAATTGCTACCAGGCTTTTTTTATACCCCTGCTAATTGTTCATATGCGGGATCTTTCTCTCTATTTCGTCGGGATCATCATCAATTTGTATCCGTTTTTCCTGGCTGTTGGGATCATTCTGGACATTCGACCCGAAATCTGCCTCTCTCACCGGTTCTTCATCCGGATCAAAGGAATCTTCCTTTTTAAATGCCTTCTGGGCACCCTTTTCACTCTTTTCACCACTGCCGTCCTGACGCTGGCTACTGCCGCCGGTATGCTTGTTTTTATCTGTCATATAGCCGTTTTAACTCGTTAAGAATTAAGTTGCCGGAATAGATAATAAAAAAACAATGCCACGGTTTGCCGCAGCAGCGGCAAGACATGCATCGGCCGGTTGTCCGCCACGCGGACCATTTTTAGCCGTTTAATCGGCAGAAAGGCATATTTTGCCCTGGAAATTTATGCTGATTAAATCCACGCATGGGAAAAAAATTCCCGGGGAATGGGAACACTCCCATTAAAAAGGATAACCGATCGCCAGGTTGAGCACCATATTGGAGATATCCGTAACCTTTGTGAAATCCCATTTCGAGCCCTGGGTCTTCCAGGGATAACGCACGGGCGTAGCAAAATCCACTCTTAATACAAGGATGCTAAGATCAAAGCGGAGACCCGTCCCTATACCTACCGCCAAATCGTCCAGGAAATGGCCGGTGAAGTTCGATCCCGGCCGGCTGCTGTCTGCCTGGCGGGTCCAGATATTTCCCGCATCCATAAAGAGGGCCCAACGCACGATGGAAAAAAGTTTGGTCCGGTATTCCACATTCATTTCCAGCTTGACATCCCCCGGCTGATCGGGAAGAAAGATATTCTTGTTGGGATTACTCTGGTAATAGCTACCCGGGCCCACCGCCCTGGACCGGAACGCACGGATATCATTCGTTCCGCCGGCGAAGAACTCTTTGACAAAAGGCATGGTGACACTGTTGCCATAGGCAATACCCAGCCCGCCGGTGATCCTGGAGGCAATGGTCGTAAACTTATTGAAAGTAAGGTAATGCCGGAAGTCTACCTCGAACCGGGCATATTGAGAAAAGGGCGTATTGAAGATATTGACCTCTTTCCCCTTGTCCACATTGGCGCCTGTAAAGAGCCCCAATAGATTACCGGAGAGATCCACATTCCCGTTGAAATAAAAATTATTGAGCCTGCGGTTAGGCCTTGCCTGGGAATTATAATTAAAATTATAAGCGCTGCCGATGATAAATTGCCTTTCGATCTGCCTCCGTTGCGTAATATTCGTATCCAGGCCCAACTGATAGGCAGGATCGATATTGGTGGGTTTTACATAGTTAACGGAGAGCAGGGTCAGGCCATGCTCAGTGGCCAGGGATTGCTTGAAGATATAGCCGAAGCTGGTCCTGATCGAGGTCAGGGTATACTGTTTATCCCGGGCGAAGAGCTCGTATCCCAGATTGATCTTCGTCTTTGGGACAAAGGCAGTGCTGGTCGACCAATGAAAAGGAGATACGATCTGGGGAATAAAAAGGTTCAGATCGATCCCGTACCTGCGGGTTGCTACCCGCAGGCCACTGGCGGAATACTGCGACTCCAGGCCTGCAAAAAGGCTGGCCGTAAATAGTTCGGCTCCTCTGAAGATATTCCGGTTGCGCCAGCTCAGCGCCACTTCTCCGCCGGTGGAGTTATCCGACCGGGTTAGACCCGAGACTTCGAAACGAATGGATTTCTTCTGGGTAGGATTGAGATAATAAAAGGCATTCAGTCTGTCACTGACAGAGTCCGCCTTTTCAAATCGGGCTTTCACGAATTTGAAAACACCCAAACTCACGAGCCGGCTAAGGGTCAGCGTATGATCATTCTGCCGCCAAACCGATCCCGGTCGGAAGATCAGGGTATGACTGAACAGCGAAGGCCTGAACAAATGCGCCGTATCGATGATCCGGTAACCCTCGGGTGTCGTATCGCCGCTGTTATGGGAAGTGTCCGAATGAATATCATATTGGGCAAAGACCGTCACTTTATTGATATGGTAGATCCTGAGGGCCTCGTCCGGCGCCTCATACTTGATGCTCATATGCATGTCCACCTGGTGATTGCCAACAGTGGTATCCAGGTCTACGACAAGATAGTTCGGATTGAAAAAATAAAAACCCCTGTTCTTCAGCCTGGTATCGATGCGTATCCGTTCTTCCTTGATCACGTCCAGGTCATAAGGATCTCCCTTTTTCAGGAGGCTGCGGCGCTTGATGGTATCGATCCGCTGGCTGATCAGGTCACTGTCATTGGGAAAGCTGACGTTCCGGATACTGTACTGCGGACCAAAGCGGGCCGTATAGACCGCCGTCAGCTTCTTATTCTTTACCTGGGTCGTAAGCTCCACCGAATCCTTAAAATACCCTTTATTCTCCAGGTGATTCTGCATGACCGCCCGGTTCTTTTCGAGTAAGGTTGGAGAAGCCAGTACGGGAGGTTCCCCGACCTTGGTTTTCAGCCAATGTTTGAATCCCTTGTTCTTTTTTGGAGTGCCGGCGATATTATATACCCATAGTTTGAATCGTATTCCCAATATTTTCCCGTTGAGTTTGGGCCGCAGCAGGTCCTTCAATTCACCCGTAACCGCCTTCAACTGCTTACGTTTGATACCGGGAGACTCTACCTTTACCTTATTGCCTACATAGAGGTTCTGCCCCTCGGCGAGATGTTTAGACTCGTTACAGGCGGCCGTTAACAATACAATACCCGAAATATATATCCATTTTTTACTCACCATGTCTATTGTTTTGGTTGCGTCCCCCCCGCAGGTCTGCTGGACCTTCTTTCCTGCAGTCTTTCTTCTTTCGTCTTCCCAAAAATTTCCCTGAACCTGTTAAAATCAAAGGTCAGGATAAAACTCACCCCGGTCTCTACCACCTGACCTTCTACCACCGCCTGGTATTGATTCTTCCGGTAGGCACGCACCATATACCTTCCGTCCTTGGTGAGCTTATAATCCACGGCGGCGTCACCGGCAATATTGCTGGCATTCTGGTTGGGATTACCCTCTCCCTGCACATCGAAGTTGCTGCCGATGCTGACCTGGATCCGGTCGCTGAACAGGCGCTTGGACACCGATACATTCAACTCGGTATAATCCTGTTCATTGCCGGTGCTGAAATCCTGCTGGTTATTGAGGTCAAAGTGGATATCCACGCCTTTGATAAGACTGCCTGCCAGGTTATCCAATTGATTGGTCAGGATCTGGCTGGCGCTCTGGAAGGCGATATTACCTACATCGACGCCGCCGCCTGCAGCACTTTGCAGAGGATCTTCCCCTACGAAGCGGTTCAGGAGAAGAAGGGCAAAAACCTGCTTGTTCAGTTCGGATTCCTGGACACTAATCTGCTGTAGCTTCGCGTCCACATCCGGCCAGAGACTCAGCACTTCCGGCGGCAGCGAGATACCGAAGGTGATCTTTGGTTTCAGCAATTCTCCTTCCATTCTCAATGTAACGAGGAAGGGTAATTTCTGTTTGAATTTATTGATTTGCGTCGGGGTCAGGCCGGAGACCTCATTTGCGATCAGGTCGATGCTGGGTGTATTGGCCGTATAGCTGGCTGTTATATCCAGTGTGGCGCCGACAACATTGCCCGTCCAGGTGAGAGAGCTGCCCCGCTGGATCTCGAACTTTCTCTTCAGCACACTAAGCGACAGGTTATAGGCGCCGCTCTCCACTTCATAGCCGCCCGTCATTTCCATCTTTCCGGCCCTGTCCATGGAAAAGACCAGATTGCTCCGGCCTCTTGCCGTAAGTGCATCCCCATTCCTCTCATCTACGATGACGGTAAAGACGGCATTGCTGTCCGTCTGGATATTCAGGCTGAGGTCCATGCCCTTGATATCCGATTTCCCGGCAGCCTTGGCAGCCAGTGCGGCGGCCTTATTGACCAGGGTATCGTATGGGTGGGCAGGATCTACAAATCGTACGACCCCTTCCCTGCTCACCAGTTCCGGATCGTTTTCCGGCAGCACAAAGGTAAAATTGGTCTTTTTATTGACCTTCAGATCGCCGTCGACCTTCGGCGTATTCATATTGCCGCTGACATTGATGCCGGCATCCAGGTTCATTGTCCCGTAGAAGAGCCTCCCGTTCGACTGCGGCGCATTGACCAGGCTGAAATTGGTAGCGTTAAAACTGATATCGAAATTATAATCCCGGTAGTCTTTTGTAAATACATTCCCGTCAAGAGTGGCCTTGTTGCCCACGGAGTCCGTCATGGCGAATTCACTAAAGTTAAATCCATCGGCATCAAAGTCGATCTTGTCGTTGGATAACAGCAGGGGTTCGCCCGTCATCACCGGTACGATCCGGGCGCTGTCGAAATGCAGCTGACCTGCAATGGCCGGCTTGTCCAGCGTACCTTTGATCGTCAGGGCTCCTTTCAGAAAACCCTTTATGTCCCGTATCTGATCGGCTGAGAAAGGCTTGACCGAGGCAAGGTTCAGTTGCCGGAGATCCAACTTCATGTCCATCTTTCCTTCGCCGGTATAATACATGCCCTTCACCTGCATATCGTTCTGATTGCCTTCCAGGGAAATATCGGCGGCAAAGGCATTGGCTGTCTTGTTATCCACCTTGATGGAAAGATCACCCACGGAATCTTTTTTGTAGGTGAGTCCCGCAATTTTCAGATCGGAGGTAAAGATGGGAGAAGACATCATATCCTTCACTTCCGCCTTACCGTTCAACAGGCCTTCCACTCCCAGAGAATCCTGTTCGGCAAACCGGCTGAGCGTGCTGAGCTTGAAGTTGGAGAAGCTGAGATTCACCGGTGAGTTGGGCGTGGGTGGATTGCTGGCGATCTGCAGGGATTCCTCCTTGTTGCTGATCTTGAAATCGTTGATGACGATACCGGCGGAATCATATTGAAAGAAGTTGTCACGGCTGACCTGCCATTGATCATAATTCAGCAGCAGGCTGTCGGGATTCAATGCGAACCTGAGCCCGTCCGCCAGTTTATCCAGTATGCCGACTATACGATACCGGTCCTTTCCTTTTCCGTCCTTTAATAAGAGAGAAGTAAATAATTTATTATTGGCCAGGTAGCCCTGCAGGGATGTCTCATGCAGAGCAAATCCACTGCCTTTGCCGGAACCTATCTGTACCCGGTACCTCAATTGACGGCTGCTGTCGGCTGCCGGGGCCAACGCCGGCGGAATAGGGCCTGACTTACCTGCTCCGGGAACAGTAGGGACTGCAGGAGCGGGGGAACCCGTAGAAGGACTCGTGGAGGCGGCCACCGTCGTGTTGACAAAGGACTGCGTACCCATTTGGATCTTCGGGGCACTCATAGCCAACCGGAGATCGTCGCGGTCACTGTTGAATGACATGAATGCATAGATGCTGTCGGTCCCCTTTAAAGAAGGCATATAGGTCAATACCAGCGGCGAAGTTCGGAAATGCAGCTGGAGTTGCCAGTCCTGGGCCGTAAAGGCGGTATCCTTAAAACCATTCAGTCTGTAATAATCATTGATGGTATGCTGGATCGCGTGCGCTGCCTCGGTCAGCTTGTAACGGCCATTCCAATCAAGATCAGCCATTTCCGAATGCAGCTGGATATCCTGGACATCATTCGTTCTTGCTGCAACCAGGGTGATGCTGTCTGTGCTGAGATACTGCAGGCCGCTGACGAGCGCGATCTGACTGATCTTTAACCTGCCTTCCAATGAATCAGGGTTCGTACTGGCGAAATCGGCGTTAAGATGTCCTTTGAATTGTAAGGTATCTTTTACCAGATGCAGGGCATGAAGGTCCAGGGTGTCGATCTGCCAATCCAGCTGCAAGGCAGGAAATTTATTGGCCAGATCTCCCGATGCCTTCAGGTTGAAGCTGACGGCTGTATTCTGAATAGAAGATTGCAGTTCCAGGTGATGATCGGCAATGGATCCGTCGAAAAGAAAGGCCGTATAATTATACTTCCGGATGGTGGCAGAATGGATCAGGCCATGCAGGCGCGCGTTGGCCGTCTTCGGATCAAAACCGCGTCCCTTCGCTGTAAAATCCGCAGTGACCCTTCCCCATTGCAGGCTGTCCTGGAGAATAGTCCCAAGGTCCAGATCCTTTGTCTGCAACGCCAGGTCATAACTGGCATTTTTGGGATCCCTGAACTGCAGTAGAGATCCTTTCAGGACCAGGCTGCCGGAACTGGTGTGCAGGATCATATCGGAACGGATGCCCGCCATCCCGCCGCTGATCTTTCCCCGGAGGTCAAAACTGGCAGGTAAGGTTATATTGGTGGGCAGGGTTCCTTTCGGGAGAAGGGATACCAGGCCGGCCCTGCTGCCGGAAATATTTTGAATAAGGAAATCTCCTGATATTTTATTTACATCCAGCGGGTTGTGCAGGGTGCCGGAAAGGTTCAGCCGCAAGTCCCTGATCCCGCTGAATTGAAGGGTCTGGATATGCAGTTCGGCCAGGCTGCCATTCACCCGGGTATTGACCAACCAGGTGTCCCCGGGCCGGAATGCAGGCTGAGCGGCCAGGGAAGGGACAAAGGTCAGGATATCCTTCACCGCGATCCTGCTGCCGGGCATATCAAGATCTATCAGAGTATGTGCCGGATCCTTCATCAGGCCGGCCAATGAGGAATATTTCAGAGAGACGGACCGCTGCAGCAGCGTTCCCGGTGTCCGCACCAAAAGGTTCTTCAGCAAGGTCTGCCGGTCGGTATAGAGAAATGCGGTACGCAGTTCGTCCAGCTGCAGTCCGGATTGTTCTTTCAGACTTCCTTTCGTCAGGCTGCCGCTGATGGAATCCTTATTGTATTGAAGGTCAGCCGCATGGAGCGTAAGTTCCTTCATATTCAGATGCGCAAAGTCCATCCCTTTTTTGACCCTGGGCTGGCTGTTATCATCAAATTGAATATTGTCTCCGTTGAACCTGACGGAGGTGGCCATGAATCGCCAGGGAACGCTGGAGTCAGCTGCGACCGGGGATTGACCTGTTTTTGGCTTGCCGCCTGCTATCTGGGCCTTCCTGCTGCCGGCTTCGCGTTTCACCTGGCCGATATGACCGACTGCCTGGGCAGGCCCCATCCTGACGACCGCATGACTACTGTCCAGGTGGAATTCGTTCAGAGCGATGACCTGGCGGTCCAGGTCAAAGGTCTTTACGTCCGCCCCCAGCGCACCCACCTGCCAGCTGGTGAAAAAAGCATTGATATTATTGAGATAGTCCAGTCGGCTGTCCTGCAGATCGATCTTCCCCAGGTCCAGACGGAAGGTACCGGCAACAGCGGCGCTATCCACGTTCTTCGATACAGTGGCCGGCAATAAGGGTTGGTCCTGGCGTACGCTGGCCCTTAGCCCCTTCATCATGAACCTGCTGATGGCAAAATGCATGGCCGTCGGATCGAATAGGGGCATGTCGGTCTGGCTATGATCGATCCAGGCCTCTACATCATTTCCCGTGACCACATCCTTGTAGACCAGGCGGATCCGGTCGAGGACCAGGGTCTCCAGGGAAAACTTCATGGGTTTGCCAGGCTTTTCCTCCGGTTTGGGGTCAGGATTGCCGGCAAAGGCATCGATGATAAATTGAAAATTAAAGGCCGTATCCGGTAACTGCCTTTTCACCTTGGCCGTCAGATCTCCCAACTGAATCTTTTTTATGGCCACCTCATTGTGCAATAAACCCCACATATGTATATCCACATCCACCAGCCCGGCTGACAGCAGAGTATCCTGGTGCCGGTCTCCTATATAGATATTCTTCAATACAATATCCTTGGGGAATTTGATGTACAGGCTGCCGATCCCTACCCGGGTCTTTAGTTTGCGGGAGAGATAAGATTCCGCCTTGGAACGGATGATGTTTTGTACCGGCGGCGTCTGGATCAGGATGATCACCAGGATCAGGACGATCAGGATCGTCATGACAATTTTCACCAACACTCTTACCAATCTATGGATCACGGATCTGCGCGGCTTCATTATAATATTTACATTAAAGTATTACTATAACTTGACAAATTGCAGACCATTTTCCACAGTGTGGCGGGAAATTGCCCTTTTAAGGGTATTCCACTTTGAAACCTTTGGAATTCAAGGCATTTGTTCCGTTTTTTCCCCAAAGTCGACCCTATTTTTCTACATGGGATCAACCCTCCCGGCCGGATCGGCATTTTTTAAACCCAATTCTTTTCTGGCTTCCCGTTTGTCCTACCCGTTCTACACAAATAGGTAATTATGCTCAAGCAAGTACAAACGCAGAAGCAACAACATACCATCCTGCCGCAACAGATAGAACTACTCAATCTTTTTCATTTGAACACCCTCCAGCTGGAGCAGCGGATCCAGGATGAGTTGAATGAGAATCCGATCTTAGAGGAACTTTCATCCCAGGATGAAAGTCTCTCGGACAAGTTCAGTAAGGATACCGTACAGGATTTTCAGAACTGGGAAGAGTATGGCTATGATGATATCCCGGATTATAAGACGGAATATAAGAATTATCTCCCCACAGATAAGATCCCCGAGAAACCCCTGGCGGAGATTACCGATTTCCGGGAGGAATTGAAAAGACAGTGCCGGTACCTTTCCGTACCGGAAGACAAACATTTCCTCTTTGATTTCCTTATCGACTCTCTGAACGAAAATGGCTTCCTTGAACAGGATATGGATGAATTGGCGTCTGAAATCTCATTTTCCCGGAAGACCTGGATCGAGCCCATCGAGTTGGAAGAGATCCTTGTTCAGATCAAGGATCTGGAACCGGCCGGCGCAGGCTGCCGGAATGTGCAGGAGTATATGCTGCTGCAATTGAAAAAGATGAATACAAAAGCTCCCGATGTGCGGGTGGCCATCAATTTGTTAGAGGAGCACTTCCAGGAGCTGCGGGGCTCAAACCTGGAGAAATTGAAGAGGCAGCTGAACCTGGAAGACGATGAGATGAAGATCGTACTCGGTCTGCTGGCGCATCTGAAGACCCGTCCCTTCAGCCAGGTCGCTACAGATACACAGGTCAATCCGAGTATCCTGCCCGACTTTATTGTGTTAGATGAAGGCGACGAACTGGATGTAGCCCTCTACCGCCAACGTTCCGCCAACCTGCATATCAGCCAGTCCTGGGTTGAAATGGTCCAGAATACCACACAGAACAACTCAGTGGAGAAATCCGCGCGGCAGTATCTGAGGAGCAAGTTGTCCTCAGCACAATGGTTCATCAATGCCATTCAACAGCGGGAATCGAATATGCTGAAAATAATGAAGACGATCCTTGCCATGCAATATGAGTATTTCAAATACGGTGATATTCTCCTGCTCCAGCCCATGAAGTTGAAAGATATCGCCGACAAGGTGAAAGTGGATATTTCCACGGTCTCCCGTCTCACATGCAACAAATACGCAGAGACACCCTTTGGCACCGTCCTTTTGAAGGATCTCTTTACCGAAGGTATCGTGAACAAGGAAGGGAATAATATCAGTAACAAGGTCATTCAAAGCATTATCGGCGAGTTGATCCGCGATGAGGATAAGAAGAATCCATATACGGACCGGCAGTTGGTCAGCATCCTCGCCACGCGCGGATATTCCATCGCCAGAAGAACGGTAGCAAAATACAGGGAATTGTTGAATATCCCGGTCGCGCAGATCCGCGGCCTTTGGGAGTAAGGCTTCCGCGCAAAATAAAATGCCCGCCGAATGGCGGGCATTTTATTTTGCGCATCGCGATAAAAAGGGGCGCCGAAGGACGTCCCTTTTTATCGCGTAAAATTAAAATCCAAACCCTACGTAGAATGAAAAACCCGCATTCTTCGAATTCTTGGTCAGATCACCTGAAAGGCTACCCGATTTTCCGATATTGGTCAACCCATAATTGTAGCGGGCGCCCATCGTAAAGTTCTGGATGTCGAACCCAAGTCCGCCTACCAGGCCAAAATCAAAGCGCTTGAAATTATCGGCCTTCAGATCCTGCGCACCTTCGATCGAACCATCACTGTTCATATCTTTTACGTTGGCAGAAACCAGGTAACCCGCATAGCCACCCGCATGCAGGTTAAAATTCGGAGCGATGTTGACGACTGCCAGCAAAGGTAATTCGAGGTAATTGAGGTTGAACCTATATTCGCCGTCACCCTGCACAAAATTGCTGTAAGTTTCTTTCGCGCCCTTGACGCTGTAGAGGAGTTCCGGCTGTATCGAAAACCCTTTGGTTACAGGCAGCTTGGCGAAAATACCTGCGTTGAAGCCCGCCTTCATATGCTCGCTGCCACCGGCATCATCCACATAAAGTTTTGTCAGGTTAAGCCCGCCTTTAATACCAAACTTAGCTGTAGGACGGCTGTCGGTAACCGTTTGTTGTTCCTGTGCATTAGCGCCTAGAGAAAGAGCCAGGGCTCCAGCCATAAATAAAACACTTAGTTTTCCAAAACTCATAACTTTCTTTTTCATAACAGATTACTTTTTTATGAACCTACCTAATCAATTGTCATGCCGCGGCACCCTGCGCAGCATCTCACAAATCCTGGCACAAAACTTTCTGTACCTTTATACAAATTATCTCTTATGCGTGCAATCTGGACAGGGGCCATCGGCTTTGGACTGGTGAATATCCCCATCAAATTATACAGTGCTCTCGAAGAGAGCTCACTCGATCTGGACATGCTGGACAAGAAGGATCATGCGAACATCAAATTCAAAAGGGTCAATGAAACTACCGGCAAGGAAGTGGCCTGGGAGAACATTGTAAAAGGTTATAAAATAGATGACCGCTATGTGATCCTGACGGACGAAGACTTTGAAAAGGCCAGCCCTGAAAAAACAAAGAGTATCGATATCACTGAATTCATCGACGAGGCGGAAGTAGATCCATTGTATTTTGAAACATCCTATTACCTGGAGCCGGAAAAATCAGGCGCCAGGGCCTACCTCCTGCTGCGCGACGCATTGATCAAAACCGGCAAGGCTGGATTCGGCAGCTTTGTATTACGCAACAAGGAGAGCCTTTGCCTGATCAAGCCAAGGGAGAAAGTACTGGTCCTGCACAAGATCCGCTGGAACCAGGAGATCCGGGCCGCAGAAGACCTGAATATTCCCTCCGGCAGCGCCAAGCCGGCAGAATTGAAAATGGCGGTACAACTGATCAGCCAGCTGTCAGGAAAATTTGATATCGCCGCTTATAAGGATACTTATTCGGATGAGCTGATGAAGTTGATCAAGGCCAAGGCGAAAGGAAAGAAACCCGTACAGCCTGCCCTTCGCGTGGTGCATTCCCGTGGAACGGATCTCTTGTCACAATTGAAGGCCAGCCTTGGCACCGGCAGCAAGAAAAAGGTTTCTTAGTTTCGAGTTCCTTGTTTCTGGATTCTCGTTTCTTGTTTGATTTATTTAGTTCTGACCAGAAACCAGCAACAGGAAACTACTCAAGTACCCTCGACTCCCGTTTGAGGATAAAGACCGCCGTATCGGAAGGCCTGATGCTGCCTCCATACTCGATCGCATAGATCTTGGTGAACTCCGCCCCGATATAAAGGATGATGGAAGAGTAATAGACCCATGTCAATATCACCACGATCGACGCCGCCGCCCCATACATGATGCCGATATTCGAATTCCCCAGGTAAAGGCCGATGAGGAATTTCCCCAGGATGAACAGCAGTCCCGTAAAAACCGCTCCGATAAAGGCATCTTTCCATCGGATGATGGCATCCGGTAGTATTTTAAATATCACCATGAACAGGATCGTCACCGCTGCGAGGGTCAGCAGCATATTGATCCAGTAAAAAAAGTAGACCGTAAAATTGGAGAAATAATGTTTCAGGTAGGCACTGAGGAGGTCCATCAGGGAGTTGATGACCAATGCAACCATCGAGATAAAGCCAAAGGCGACGATCAGGGAAAAGGACAGCAGCCGGTTGCCCAGCAATTTGAGCCATCCCTTCTTAGGCTTCGCCTGGATCGACCATATGTAATTCACCGAACCCTGAATCTCGGTAAATACCCCGGTGGCGCCCAGCAACAAAATGATCCCGCCGATAATGGCGCCGGCAACCGTATGTTTGGACTGCTGGATGTTCCGGATGATGTCCTGGATCTGTACTGCGGCGCTATTACCGACCAATCCCTTGATCTGTTCATAGATCCTTCCCTCTACAGCCTCCTGGCCCCAGAAGATACCCGCCAGGGATATAATAACGATCAGGAGGGGCCCCATGGCGAAGATCGTCGAATAGGATAGGCTGGCGCTCAGTTTAAAGGCATTGTCGTTGTCGAATTCAATAACTGCCTTTTTCAACACCTTCCAGTAGATGGATAATTTCTTCATGCAGGTTGTAGTAGCAAGACCATGCCAGTTTCCCCAGCGTCATCCACCCCTGTCCCACAACGGTTTGTAGACTTTCTTCCCCACTATCGGGCAAGATTCCCTGTATAGGCCCTGATATTCATCCTATAAATTTCTGGCAAGCATTTTTCATTAGTGTATCCAGACTCGCAAATTCTTTACTTTAAAACAAATTTTATGAGCGGCTTACTTTATTTAATAGCAGTGATACTGATCATAGGTTGGCTCTTGGGTGTGTTCGTCTATAGCGTAGGTGGACTTATTCACGTATTAATCGTATTAGCTATCATTTCATTGATACTTGGAATCATCAGGAGGGCCTGAACGGGCCAATTTTGGGGGTAAGATTGGTCAAGGGATGACCCTCGGAGCCGGTCATATGACCGGCTTATTTTTTTAACAGGGAGTTTAGCCAACTCAGATTTATGAAGGAATTAAAATTCGCCTCACCGGTCCGCAGCGCAGCCATCCTGATCATCCTGGTGATCTCCTTCGTAATCCTGTCCTGGGCGGAAGATGTTATCGTACCATTACTCTTTGCTATCATCTTCTCGACCATGCTCTTCCCGATCTGTCTCAGACTGGAAAAATGGAGATGTCATAAAGGACTGGCCGCCTTTAGCGCCATACTCGTAGCCGGTGTGCTGACAACCCTATTCCTTATCGTCGTCATTACCCAGTTGCTGCACCTGATCAGTCAGGGACCCCAGTTCCTCCAAAAGATCAACGGGCTCGCCGATAAGGTAGAGACCTATGTATCTCATCACTGGCGGATAAAAAAATCTATCCAGGCCGATCATGTTCACCAGCAGGTGGCAAAATTGCTGGATAATACCGGCGCCTATTTTTCCACCGGCATGTCCGTCACTACCAACCTGGTCTCCTCCTTCGTATTGATCCTGCTGTTCAGCTTCTTCCTTCTTTATCTCCGGGCTTTCTTCCTGGAATTTTTCTACAAGGTTTTTGCCTCTTCGGAAAAACGCCTGATCGATGATACCATGCAGAAGATCTACGCGGTCATTCAAAATTATTTATTGGGATTGCTGAAGGTTATCGGCATCGTGGGAACCCTCAACTCCATCGGACTCTGGGCCCTCGACATCGAGTCTCCTCTCTTTTTTGGATTTCTGGGCGGGATCCTCGTCATCATTCCCTATATCGGCATCCTCATCGGGTCTGCCCTACCCTTTCTGGTGGCTCTGATCACAAAGGATTCGTATTGGTATGCCGTCGGCGTAATGGCGGTCTTCCTCTTTGTACACATATTGGAAGGCAACCTGATAACTCCCTATGTCGTCGGTTCCAAGGTCAGCATCAATCCCCTGGTCGCCATCTTTGCCCTGCTCTTATTTGGCAAGCTATGGGGCCTGGCCGGTCTGATCCTGGCGATCCCGGTCACTGCCATCTGTAAGATCATCTTTGACCTCCTGCCCGGGTTCAAGGCCGTCGGCTTCCTCCTGGGAAGACCGCAGAAATACCATTTTAAACCCTATTCCAGGCTGCACGCAAAACTCCGCAGCCGCACGCCTGCAGCAGCAGTATCCACAACAGCGTCACCGGCGCCCCTTCAGGATTGAAAGGATCCCTTAAGGATCTTCATTAATACCTGCTCTTCACCCGTCAGCGCAGGGTCTGCCTCATCACTTTCACTGCCCTCCTGCAGGTCCAGCTCATGCACATATTTCACCTCAGCGGCCCGCGCGTAATCATGATCAGCCTGCAGGAATTCTTTGTGCGACAAACTAAGAATAGCTTCCATATTAAATCCATATAAAATGGCATGCCATAGATAATTATCCGCAAATCTGGCTTAAACCTTGTAGTTTACCTCGCTAATCATAAAAAAATGCCGGATCAATTTCTGAGTCAGTTCGATCATTTCCCCGCCATTATCTGGGATCTTATTCTTGTAGGTATCTCCATCGTTATCGGCCTGGTAGTAAAATTTCTACTGTCCCTCACGCTGCGAAAAAAACCCAATGACCATCCGCATTTTTCCATCCCCCGTTCCATCCTCTCCCGGCTGGGCAAGCCATTTAATTATTTTCTGCCCCTGTTGACCCTGGATTTCCTGCTGCCCCTGATGAAGATAAACGCCAGGATCTACCCTATCATTGATAAAACAGTAGAGATCCTGCTGATCCTCTCTTTTGGCGTTGTGCTGATCGGGATCGTAAAAGTATTCGAGGATTATGCCTATCATTCTTTCGATATCACCAAGGCAGATAACCTGAAAGAGCGCAAGATCAGGACCCAGCTGCAATTTGTCCGACGCCTTGCCATTAGCCTGATCATCATCCTGACGGTCTGTCTGATCCTACTGAGTTTCAACAGCCTTCGCAAACTCGGCGCCGGTCTGCTGACAGGGGTGGGTGTTGGAGGTATCATCATCGGCTTTGCCGCACAGCGCAGCCTGGGCAATTTCCTGGCGGGCTTTCAGATAGCCTTTACCCAACCGATCCGGATCGATGACGTATTGGTGGTGGAGGGCGAATGGGGAAGAGTAGAAGAGATCACCCTTACCTATGTCGTGCTGAATATCTGGGACCAGCGCCGGCTGATCCTGCCCATCAATTATTTTATCGAGAAACCTTTCCAGAACTGGACAAGGAACAGCGCCGATATCATGGGTACCGTATTCATCTACCTGGATTATACGATCCCGCTGGCTCCGCTGCGGAAAGAATTAGACCGCCTCCTGGAGATCAATCCTCTCTGGGACAAACGGGTGAAAGTACTGCAGGTGACCAATATCAGTGAAAAGGCCCTCGAAATAAGGGCCCTCATGAGCGCCAGCAGCTCGGGCAATGCCTTTGATCTCCGCTGTGATATCCGTGAAGGATTGATCACTTTTGTCCAGCAAAATTATCCCCACTGCCTGCCTATTACAAGACTGGCCGGACCCGATACACCCGGATTCCTGGCTTCACCTGATCCACGGATGGACAGGCTGGCCTCATCCCCGGATAACCGCGTAGATGGGCAGGCTTTCAATCCCACCTATTCCACGTCCTCTGACTCATCATCTTCAATACCCGGTGTATCCAGGTCCTCTCCCGACAGATCATAACCGCCGGTCCGCTCTTCTAGGGGCACGCCGTCCTCATCTGTATTGTCAAGGGCGCCGCCCGCCAGGCTGTCCTCTTCGCGATCTGCCCGCCTGCTGTCGAGGTGGGACAACATATCTCTTTCATCCGCGGAGACATCGGCCTCAGTGCCCATTACGATCCCCAGGTCATCGGAGGAGGAAGTCCCTAAAATCTCATCTCCCTCTTCACCTGCCGAGGATGCCGTCGTATCGGCCATTTCACCGTTCACAGGAGGCTTGATATTTTCCTGGCCGGGGATATCTTTTACTTCGGGAAGATCCATGATGATCGTTTCGGGATTATTATTCTTTTTTGCCATGATAATCTGTTTATCGTACCAACGCAAATAGAATGCCCCCTACTCGGATCGTAAGCTCTTTGCAGGACTTGCCAGCGCAGCCTTGACAGCCTGGTAACCCACCGTGCCCATGGCCACCAGTAAGGCCAGCAGACCCGCCAGGGAGAACATCCACCAACTCAGGTTCACCCGGTAGGAGAAATCCTGCAACCACGCATGCATGGCCCACCAGGCCAGAGGCGAGGCGATGATAAAGGAGATAAGGACCCACTTCAGAAAATCCTTCGACAACAGCGCGGTAATAGTCGTCACAGAGGCGCCCAGCACCTTTCGCACACCGATCTCCTTGACACGATTCTCCGCCATCGAGGCTGCCAGCCCGAAGAGTCCCAGACAGGAAATAAAAATGGTCAGGCCTGCAAAAACAGCCGCCAACAATCCAAAATCCTGCTGACCCTCGAATTTTCTACTATAGGATTTCGAAGCGAGATAATATTCAAAAGGATAATCGGGATTGTATTTTGTAAAGATGGCCCTCATCGTCTCGATATTGGCCGTATTCGCACCGTTCTTGTTCAGGATAAAGGACATCGTGCCGAAACCTTTTGTATTCCCCTGGCAAACGATGGGCGGAATATCATAAAAAGGGGACTCGGGAATAAAATCCTTCACAACACCCACTACATGCCAACGCCCTTCCTTATTGGTCACCTGCTGCCCGAGCGGATTACGCAGCCCCATCAGCCGGACCGCAGACTGATTGAGGATCACGGCGGTCGAATCCGTCGGATAATGGTCGATATCGATATCCCGTCCAGCCACCAGGTTCAATCCCATGGTCTTTACCAGATCGGAGTAAGTGAAGAATTTCGCGAACATATACCTCTCTGTAGGGACTTTTCCACGCCAATTATAAGTGTCGTCCCAGTTCCATATATCCGTGATAGGGGAATTGGTCCGGGTGATCGAAGTGACGACCCCGCTGTTCAGCATGGCCTGCCGGATCAGCGGGTAATTTTTTTCCGCATCACCCTTTATATAGATATAGGCCAGCAGATCTTTCTTATAGCCCGGGTCCCGCCGCTGCGCATAATCTATTTGCCGGTAAATGACCAGGGTACAGATCATCAGGACGATGGCAGCGGTGAACTGCATGACCACCAGCACCCTTCGGGGCGTCATCAGGTTATGGGCACCCTTAAAAATCCCCTTCAGCACATGCATGGGCCTGAATGAGGATAGATAAAAGGCCGGGTAACTACCGGCAACCATCCCCGTTAGCAGGATAAACCCGATGGCCAGCAGCCAGAACCGGGGATTGCCATAGGGCACCTCCAATTGTTTTCCGATCAGTGTGTTGAAGGCATGCAGACCGGGTTGCACGATCACCAGCGCCAGCAGGCCAGCCACCAGCGAGATACCGATCGACTCCCCGATGAACTGCCTCACCAGGGATCCCTTGGCCGCCCCGATCGTCTTGCGGATACCGACCTCCCGTGCCCTTCCGGCACTGCGGGCCGTACTCAGGTTCATATAATTGATGCAGGCGATCAACAAAATGATGCCGGCGATGATGCCGAACAGGCGAACAAACTCGATGGATCCTCCCGTATTGACTCCATTTGAAAAACCCGAATAAAGATGCCATTTACGGATCGGATGAAGGAAGATCTCATTTTTTGCACTGGCGCTATGGGATCGGATGACATTACAGAGACGGCTGTTGCCCCATTCTTCGCTGACGCCGGGCTTCAGCAGGATACAGGTCTGGATGGTATTAGCCTCCCAATCCAGGTTCTCCCAATGAACCTCTTTCATATAGCTCCAGGGGATCAGGTAATCGAATTGGAACCGGCTGTTCTGCGGCAGATCCTTCATGATCCCCGTCACCGTAAAGAGGGCACTGCTGTCGACCCTTACGATCCGCCCCATGGCATCCGCATCGCCAAAAAGTTTTTTGGCCATCTTCTCTGTCAGCACAACGGAATGTTCCCCACTCAGGGCCGTCGTCGTATCTCCTTTCAATAAGGGTAAGCTGAACATTTTTAAGAATCCGGGATCGGTGATATAGCCGGAGGTCTGTAGTTGTTTGTCACCCGCCTTGAAGACGAATGCACCCACCCAGTTGAGACGGGCCACTTCTTCCACCTGGGGATATTCCGCCTTCAGCATGGGCCCCATGACCATGGGGGTAGAAAACCAGACTTCCTTGTTCCCGTTCATGACAGAACGCCCCAGCAACTGGTATATGCGATCTTTTTTTACATGGAACTGATCTGTGCTGAATTCAAAGTTGATCCAAATGATCAACAGCAGGGCGCTGGCCATACCGATCGCCAACCCCATAATATTGATGAAAGAAAATCCTTTGTTCCGTACCAGGTTGCGCCAGGAGACCTTGAAAGAGTTGGACCACAGTCCTCTTCTGCCTGATCTTTCCGATTTGCTGTGGGTCCAGCCGACCCAGCCCCTTGAGCCTTCCAGCCGCTTCAGCAGATCTTCTTCCTGCTGATCCCGGACCCTCGCCCGGCGATCGCCGGCGCCACGTAAATCTTCATGGCCCCTTGCTCCCTCCCGGTTCACCGCATCCTGCTGCTCCCGGCCTCTAAAAGATGTCTCATCTTGCCGGTTCACGGCCCCGGAATTCTTTGTCTTTGCTGCATCTTCCCTGTTCTTCGCCTCAGCATCCCTTGTCTTCGCAGGATCTTCCTTCGCTTCAGCATCCCGGGTCGCCTCTTCGGCCAGATACCGGGCCAGCCTCCGCTGGTGGCGGGCGAACGCTGCTCGCGCGTCCTCACTACCTTCCTCCCCTTCAGCCGGCCGCCACATATCGGATAAGACCTGCAGGGAATAACTCAGCTCAGGGTGCTTTTGCAGCAATTCCTGCAACTCACGTAATTCTTCCTCGGTCGCTTCATCGGCAAGTCGCCTGGCGACCAAGCTCCATATTCGGTCCTGCTCGTTCATTGGCAAGGGATTTCAATATTGATATTCAGTGTTGACCGAGAGCGGCCAAAAAAATGCCAAGCTTGTATCTTGCTGTTTATCAACATTTTATATCTATCCATCCCATAGGTCTGTCCGGTAACGTTACACCGGGTGTCCGGGCGGCCTCAATGATGGGAAGTATCGGATCCCCCGCCTGCTGCTCCCTTCCCGGCAGTATCGCTCGCCGGCATGGGAGGACTGGCCACTTTATAAGAGGTATCCGAGCCGGCCGGCCGGGTATTGATGGACTCATTATAGGCTTCTTTTCTCGCCCCGCCCTGTACCCAATGCACAACCAGGGGACTTAATATAGCAACGATCACACAGAGAAGAAACCAATTCCGCTGAGGAAAACTCAGTTTAGTGCTTGTATTTTCCATAAGAATCCCTTTATTGTTATTTCCATAAGAAGAACGCAATTAGGATGCCCGGGCCATTTTCTGCATGTAACAATCCAGACCAAGCTTTAAAAATAAACGAAATATTATATATGAAATAAGGCTCATATTAAGAATATATCTACATTCGCGGTAGGATAAGGTCTAAATCAGAGTCGACTCAATACCCGGTATATCCATACCGGGTTTCCTTTTTAGCACCTTTTAGCCCATACCGTCAGAATAGACCAGGTTGCCGGCGGGATGAAAATTGAAATATTGTCTTGCATTATAATAACAGATGTCCTTGACTATTTTTCCCACCCATTCCATATCATGGGGCAGCTCTCCATTCGACATCTCCTCCCCAAAAAGGTTACAGAGGATTCGCCGGAAATATTCGTGACGCGGATAAGAAAGGAAGCTGCGGGAGTCGGTCAGCATCCCTACAAAACGACTTAAGAGCCCCATATTCGAAAGGGCATTGATCTGCCTTGTCATACCATCTTTCTGGTCCAGGAACCACCACGCCGATCCATATTGGATCTTTCCCGCGACAGACCCATCGTTGAAATTTCCGATCATGGTTGCCATCAGTTCGTTATCGGCCGGGTTCAGATTATAGAGAATGGTCTTGGCCAGTTTGTCTTCCTTGTCCAGCCTGTTAAGAAATTTTGCCAGGGCCCTCCCCTGCGAGAAATCCCCAATGGAATCCCAACCGGTATCTGCGCCCAGACGCTGCATCATCCGGCTGTTATTGTTACGCAGAGCGCCCAGGTGGAACTGTTGGACCCATCCTTTTTCCGCATCCCATTCCGCAAAATGCACCAGCATAGCCGATTTGAATTTTCGGCGTTCCGCCTCGCCCAGCCATTTTCCTGCCCTGATCTTATTAAAGACAGCATCGACCTCATATCCTGTGAACTCCTCTGCATACATTTCCTCCAGTCCATGGTCCGAGACCGTGCATCCCATCGCAGCAAAAAAATCATGCCGGTTCTCCAGGGCAAAAAGATAGTCGGAAAAACTGGAGATGGCAATATTGGTCGCTGCCTCCAGCCGGCTGATATAGGTATTGAAATTGTCGGGATTGTCTACGTTCATGGCGTTGTCCGGCCGGAATGCAGGCAGCACCGGGATCTCAAAGCCGTCTTCCTTCAACTTCTGGTGATGCTCCAGGCTGTCAACCGGATCGTCCGTGGTGCAAATGGTCATTACATTCATCTTTCGCAAAAGATGCCGCACAGAGAACTCCTTTGTCTGCAGTTGCCCGGAACAATGTTCATAGATCTTTTTTGCCGTACGGCTGCTGAGGATCTCGTTTATCCCAAAATAGCGCTGCAATTCCAGGTGCGTCCAGTGGTAAAGGGGATTTCTCAGGGTATAAGGTACGGTCTCGGCCCATTTTTGAAATTTTTCGGGATCCGGCCGCGACCCGGTGCAATAACTTTCATCGATGCCATTCGTGCGCATGGCCCTCCATTTATAATGGTCCCCATACAACCAGGCCTGTGTGATATTCTCAAACCGGTGATCATCGGCGATTTGCTGGGGAGGCAAATGACAATGATAATCGATCACCGGCATTTCTTTCGCATGCTCATGGTACAATTCCTGGGCCGCCTTGCTATGCAGCAGGAAATTTTCGTCCAAAAAATTTTTCATGTCCCTTCATTTTTAAATTTTATTGGC
>Ga0247778_1000726_pt1 | contig 28866 bp, 16 predicted proteins | sample UWRJL049202B5_FD_179939 | JGI IMG/M metagenome (GOLD analysis project Ga0247778, IMG submission 179939) | Plant litter microbial communities from Arlington Agricultural Research Station in Wisconsin, United States - UWRJ-L049-202B-5 | ecosystem: Environmental > Terrestrial > Plant litter >...
TCACTACTCACCTCTCACTATTCCCCACTCACCTCGGATCCCACCTCCCCCTGAACACCCAGGCTGCATCGATGGCCGCAGCCGCGGGCGAACCCGCAGCCTTCTCAAGATTGTCGGCATACCAGGAAAAATCCTTTCCCTTTCGGTGACAATCATAATAATAGATCCGCCGGCCCCACTGTAATATATTGGTGGTTTTCACCAGGTAGATGTCCTGGTCCGCCATATTGGATGCAAAAGAACAATGAATGAGATAGAACTGCGCATCCCGGTGATAACGGCCCAATCTGAAACTATCATATCCCCTGAATTGACAGTCCTTCAGCACGGTCTTCGAATCAGGGTCCGCCGAACCATCATGCCAGATACAGGCAGGACCATTGTCCGCTTGGAAGACGCAACCCTCGGCATAGGCCCAGCCCCGGGGGCAATAGAAGTCAACACCCCCCTCCATGGTACAGTCCTTAAAATAGAACATCCCTGCGGTGACATTCCAGGGACTCACCGTATCTCCACCATAGGCCCGCAGGATACAATGGATCACCCGCATCCGGGTCGTCCCGAAGGATCTCAGGGCCATCTGGTGCCCGGAAGGACTGATCGTCTTCCCGTGCGTGACCGTATCAGCCGCACAGGCAATGACCGTATCGGCCTTTCTGTCAAAGCCCCAGGTATTCGCGATACTAAGCTCTCTGAAGGTAATATCGCTGCCCCGGAGATTGATCGTCGCGACACCCCAGTCATCGGGGTGGTCACATCGCCAGATATCCCTTGCAATAGAAAAGGTGAGGATCGTTGTATTACGGTCCTCACCTTCAAAAATGATATTGCTCTTGGTAATAAAGAGCTGCTCGCGGTAAATACCCTTTCGGATAAAAATAGTCCGGGGGACAGCCGATGAATCAGAGAGACTATTGATGGCCTCCTGCACCGTCCGGAAATCACCCCCGCCCGCCGCATCGACGACGATCCTGCCTTCCCTGACGGAAGACCCGCCGGCAGCAAAAAACCAGCATATGGCAAACAAGATCTGTATCATTGTCGACAATTACTGTTAGACCAGGGCCACGACCTTCTTCTCCTGGTTGCTTTTATAGGCTGCCTCGATGACACGCAGGATATCGATCCCCTCCTGTGGTGTCACGGGCACAGGTGTCCCACTGCGAATAGCCGCATACATGCCATCATAGAATTCCATATAATTACCCCTGATGGATGGGATCGTCTCGCGAATGATCTTTCCGTTTCTCTCAGTATGCAGCAATCCCCTGCCATTCTCCGCCTCTACGCCCCAGTCATCCCCTGTTGGCAGATCGCCCTTCAGGAGTCTTTGCTCCTGTGGATCGGCCTTGGGCTTCAGGAAAGTACCCAGGGGTCCGAAGAGACTGAAGGCAGGTATCGGTTCCCGGACAAGATAGCTGGATTTCAGCCTTACCCGAAGGTTGCGCCCGGCAGGATAATACAACAGCAGCTCGAAATAATCATCCACCCTGGAAATAGGCCGGATAATACCGATATCCGCAAATACAGCCTCCGGCAGTCCAAAAAGCTGAAGGACCTGGTCGATGAGATGAGAACCCAGATCATACAACAGGCCCCTGCCCGGACCGGGTGTCTCCTTATGTACCTTGGGACTCAGGGCCACCGTGTACCGGTCGTAATGGATCTCCGCCTCTACGATCGTACCCAGCCAGTCCTCATCCACTAATTTTTGGATCGTCTTCGAATCACTGTCGAACCGCCGGCTCTGGTAGACCGATAATTTCCTGCCCATCTTTTCGGCCAGCGCCTGCAGCTCCTTCCCTTCCTGTACTGTCACGGCAAAGGGTTTCTCTACTATCGCATCCTTACCCGCCAGCAGCACCTTTTTCGTGTATTCGAAATGGGTATAATTGGGCGTGTTCACCACGACCAGCTCGATGGCCTTATCATCCAGGATCTCCTGGACAGACCGGTAGGTTCGGATATCGGGATAAAGGGCCGCGGCCAGGTTCTTATCCCTTTCCCAAACAGCATACAGCCTGAACCCGGGATGAACATGCAGAAAAGGAGCATGAAAAACTTTACCGGACATGCCGAATGAGAGAAGGGCGGTCGTAATGGGCGTCATATAATATTATTTTATTTCCAGGGCCTTGTCCGCGGCGCCAAAATGGTATGCCGCGTTCACAGCCGCCTTCGATGTATCTGTACCCGTTACCCGGATCCTTGCGCATAACCCTCCGTTGATACTGAACAGCAGCGCCGCGCCGGGAATATACCGGATCCCTTTCAACAGCAGGTCCCTGCTGTTCTCCACATAGACTACCGGGTCCGTACCCTTCGTCACCAGCTGGATATTTGTCAGGTTAATACCCTCCGCAGCTGTCAGTTCCGCCCCCTTATCAGCCTTCAGCACCATGTTCTCCAGGTAAATATCCTTGATACTCATCTCAGGCAAGCCTCGTACAAATATACCTTCTTCGGCGCCATCACAAACAACATTGCTGATATGAATATCACGGAATTGCGGAGTCGCCTCCGTCACCGGTGGGATCGCGGGCTGCTCTTTCCCGTATGTCTCCGCAAGGGAAGGCGCCCTGGAAAAATAATACATGTCCAGAAACACCGCCTGGTGTACGATATCCCGCATACTTATATTTTTTATATATATTTTTTCCACGATCCCGCCCCTGCCCCGGACAGTCTTGAATCGCAGCCCGATATCGGTTCCTAAAAAACTACAGTTGCTGACGAAAATATTCCTTGCGCCGCCCGACATCTCACTGCCGATCACAAAACCCCCATGCGCCCGATAGACGGTATTATTCCGGACAATGACATTCTCCGTAGGTCTTCCCCGCTTCCTTCCTTCTTCATCACGTCCCGATTTGATACAGATGCCATCATCACCCGCATCGAAGACACTATTCTCCACCAGCACATTCCTGCAGGATTCCAGGTCGATACCGTCACCATTGGCGGCATACCAGGGATTGCGGACATGTATATCCTCAACCGTCAGGTCCTCACACAATAACAGATGAAGACACCAGGCCGCGGAATTTTGAAAGACAGGTCCGTCCAACAGTACTTTTTTACAATTTGTCAGGACCAGGAGGTTCGGGCGGAGATAATCCCTGATCTCGTCAAAATCAGAAAGACTCATGCCGGGCTTCAACACGCCGGCCTCCTTTGTACGATAACCTTTCAGCGATCTGGCCGAAGGGAACCAGGTCTTCCCGTCTTCCGTAATGACCCCGCCGGAGGCGACCTTCTTCTTCCATTCCCCTTCCGTCAGCCGGTCCCTGGCGATCCAGCGCCAGCCATCCCCGTTGCCATCGATGATCCCGCCACCCGTAATGCCGATATTCTCAAGGTCGCTACCGGAGATGGGTGATTGACACCGGGCCGCCGGATGTCCCTCCCAGTTGCCGGCGATAACGGGATATTGGTCATAGTCGGCGCTAAACTGGAGAATGGCCGCAACATCGATATGAAGATTGACGCCGGATTGCAATACGACAGGACCGGTCAGCCACAATCCCTGCGGGACCAGCACTACCCCGCCGCCCTTACGGCTGCAATCGGCGATAGCTTCATTGATAGCCTTTGTATTCAGGGTGAGCCCGTCAGGCCGGGCCCCATACCGGGTGATATCGAAAGTATCCTTTCTGAATACAGGCCGCCGTACATCCGGCAGATGATCCCAGGAATATTCCTCCTCCGGCTGCCAGTCCCCGAAGATTTTCTTTATCGTGATCATATTCGATCCGGCATCGGTCAATTGCCTGGACCAGCCCGGCCGTGCAGCCGTGTCCGATCCCGGACCATAGTTCCGATATTCCCCGAACCGGGCCGTCTTATGATTGTCGTTATTGTTCCAGACGGACCAACCCTCCGGCCGGATATGAGGGCCGATATAACAATGGATATAATCGACGGATGCCCAGGGCCGCCAGGGTCTTCCCAGGCTGGCACTGTGCACACCCGTATCACCCGTCAGCATACAATTGTTAAAGACGAATCCATAAGGATGTCCGGCAGGTGTGGACGCCGCAGTCACATGCGAATCCTTTTTGCTGTGGATCCTGCAATGGTCGAACCAGGCCGTAGCCGCACCGAAAATAAAGTCCGTTGTCCCCTCGATCGTACAGTCCCGGTAATATTGCCGGCTCTTCTCACTGTTCAGGAAGAGGACGTCCTGGTTCCCGATGATCCGGCATCCGGTAAAGACAGCCCGGTCTCCCCGGACCTCCAATGCTACGGCCTGCCCGGCGGAGAACCCCGCATCATTGCAGAAGGTCAGCCCCCGGGCGGAAAAATCATTCGCCTTCACAAGAAAACTATAGGAATTGCGGGTATTAATGCTGTCCCCCTTTGGAGAGACCATGCCGGGATGATCGTCATAACGGAGGATGGTTGTCGACGCATCCTCGCCAATCAGCGTAACAAAGTCCCGCGTGCTGTCCAATACGAGCTTCTCCCGGTAGATTCCCTTTCGGATCAGGATGGTGACTAGGCGGCGGTTACCGGCAGGTACCGCATCCAGGGCCGCCTGTACGGTACGAAAATCACCGCTGCCATCCTGCGATACAACGAAGGTCCCGGGTTGACCGCCGGCCCCGGACCGCCCAAATGCGTCCGGGAACAGCAGCAACATGCTTAACGACACGGGCCACGCAAACACGGATAATAATGTTTTATTCATAATCTGTTCTTAGGGTTGTATCGGCAAACTCAAAATCCAGGGTTTTGTTTTAAATTATAATTTGCATCCAGCGCCACCTGCGGAAAAGGCAACAATTCATTCCGCCCCTCCTGGAACCCGATGGCGAAATAATTCGTCAAATTAGTGGTTATACCGCTAAATCCCAGCCATAAAACCTTGGTAGTCCCTTTGGGTTTGGTAGTAGGCGCAGGCTGATAATAAGAGTTGACAAAAACTTTATAATCATCATTTTTGTCCGTCGTGGGTCCGAACAGCGCGCTGCCACCCCCGTTCACGGTAGTAAAGAACATGGAATCGGGCAGATTGGTAAGTGCGTAGGATGGCGGCGGGGCCATATAGGAATATGGCGTAAACACCTGTGCCGCCGGATCGGTAGCGGCAAACGCGGCCAGGTTGCTCTTCACCTCAGTGATCGCCGTGCTCAGCAGGTTCCATCGCAGCAGGTCATATTTCCGGATGCCTTCCCCCAGGAACTCCAGCATCCTTTCCTTTACAATGAATTTAAAGAACCCGTCATGATCAGCAGGAATAGAAGGTACCAGGGCCGCATTGCCCCCGTGTCCTCTTGCGCTCACTTCCATAACAGCAGCAATGGCATCGGCGCCGGCGGCCCCGCTGATCTCATTGTCGGCCTCCGCAAACATCAGCAGCACATCCGAGAACCGGATGAGCGGCCAGTCCAATTGAAAATTCAGGGTCTGGTTGTTCGATGCCAGCGTATAGCTGGTCGAGCCTGCTCCCGCACTGAAATAGTAGCTAGGGCTGGTCATCCATTCCTTTCTGTATTTTGCATCATAGATCGAGTTGATATTATGACCTCTCTTCACCGTATCTAACGCTATCTCATACGGCGCGCAGCTCACGTCCCTTCTCAGGTCGGTGGAGTCATACATGTAAAAGGTCATCGGGAATACAGTCAATGTGCTTCCGGTAACGCCATTCACCCTCGTTCCGTTATAATTATTGAACCTGCTGTCCGTATTGGTGCCCGAGGTAAAACCTACACGCATCATGATCTCCCCGGCAGGGTCGTTGGCCTGGTGCGCATTTACACTCCTCCACAGGGCCTTGAAGCTGGCATTCAGCGTATGCTGATCCCTGCGGGCCATGAGATCTGCACATTCCTGCCGGGCGATGGTATAAAAACTCAGGTAATCGCTGCGGCGCTCCATTTTCCTGGTATCCACCCTTAATGAATAGCCTCCCCTTGCCAGCGCGATCCTGGCCCTTAAAGCTTTTACCGCCCCCTTCGTAAACCGCTGGTCCCATATATCGCCGATAGCTCCCAGCTCCGTTCTCCAGGGAACAAGGTCTTCCGCCGCTTTCAGATCGGCCAATATATGATCATAGATAGTATCCCTGTTGGTCTTTGACAGGTACGGGTTCGCCGTAAAGGCCGCCGGCTGAAATTGAGCAGGCACATCTCCCCAGTTCCTGATCAATTCCTGGTAATACTGGGCCCGCAAGGTCAGCGCCTCCCCATGCATTCTTTTCAGCTGCCCTTTTTGCGCATCGGTCCCATTGGTATAAAGGGCCATCCTGGGAATATAATAAATACAGTTATTAGCCCTTTCAATACCCTGGTACAATTGGGAAAAGGGAACCGACAATTGCGCGTTCCCCGCAGTGAGGAGATAATGAGCGATATCACGCCTGTCATTATCGCCCGTTCCCTGCGCCCCCAGCATTTCATCGTTATCATAAGGATAGTACATACTCAACCGGATACCATACCCATTATCTCCCTCCATGTCATTATAGGCGCCCAGCAGGGCAGCCCGCGCATTATCGATATTCCCAAAAACAAAGGCCGGATCAAAAGTGGAGATCGGGGTAGGCGCCAGGTATTTTTTACAGGAGCCGAACAGGAGAATACCCCCCAGCACAGCAATGAAGAAGATCGTTATTGTAAAAAGAAGTTTATTTTTCATATCAAGCTTTTATATGGATTATAATGACATATTCACACCAAAAAGATACGTGCGGCTGCGTGGATAAGCGGCATAGTCAACACCGGGAGTTGCAGGAGTAGCACGCCTGGTGTTGGCCTCAGGATCATAGCCGGAATACCCCGTGATGGTAGCAATATTGTTCGCGGTTGCGTACAAACGAAGATTGGTGATCCTTACTTTTTTCAGCAATTTTTTGGGCAATGAATATCCCAGCGTGATATTATTGATACGTATGAAAGAGCCGTCCTCGATAGCATAAGACATGGGATAATACGCATTCTGTCCCGTAGTAGGAATCCAATACTTAGCATGGGCATTCAACGCATCCATCGTCACCGGATCAATACCCGCCACTACCTTTCCACCGATCACCGCCTCTATCGCATTCCCCTGCGCATCGATATTATGCCACCGATCCTTTGTAAGGGTCAGCATGTTGGCATCATTTTCATAGGCATTGGTGAATTCGATCTTATTGGCATTGTATACCTGGTTCCCATAGGAGTAATTGACAAATATGCTCATATCAAAGTTCTTATAGGAGAACTGCTGGTTGAGACCGCCAAAGAATTTGGGTTGTGCATGCCCGATGATCGTCCTGTCTTTGTCAGTGATCAGGCTGTCCCCATTGATATCCCTGAATTTTGGCATTCCCGGCTGAGGCAGGATGGTGCTGACACCCGGATATACATTGGGAACCGCCACCTTCGTGTTCAAGGTATACTGATAGGTTAATGTCGGATAAGTTGCGTTGCTGTAAGGCGCAGTGGTGAAATCGCTGGCCTTATACCAGCCGTCGTTGATCAACCCCCACATCGTCCCGACCTCCTGCCCGACCTTTACAACATAATCGGAAGGATTGGCGGCACCAAACCATCCCGAATTGATCAAATACTGCTGCTGGGACCCCAGGCTCCTGATCGTGTTCTTATTAAAGGAAATGTTGAAGTTGGCAGTCCATACAAATTCTTTTCTTGTCAATACGGGGGCGGCCAATTGTACTTCAATACCTTTATTCAGCGTAGACCCCAGATTTTGCAGCTGGGTGGAATAACCGCTGGATGACGGGATGGCATTCACCAATAAAAGATTATTGGTGATATTGGAATAGGCATCCACCGTTAACTGCACTTTGTTGTTGAACAGGGCAGCATCCAGTCCGATATTCCTCGATATCAACGTTTCCCATACCAGGTTGGGGTTTCCCAGTACGGCGGTGGGTGTTAAGGTATAGGCCAGAGTATTATTCAGTCCATACCCATTTCCGAGACTGTACGCGTAGGAATAGGAATAAGCCGGGATCCTGTTATTACCCGCAGTGCCATAAGAAACTCTTAATTTCAGATCGGATACAAAATTCACATTTTGCATAAAATTCTCCTGCGACATCCTCCAGGCTACCGAGCCGGAAGGGAAATATCCCCATTTATGCCGGTCTCCGAACAGCGAACTGCCATCAGCCCTGAAGGTGAAAGTAGCCAGGTATTTCTTATCATAGCTGTAGTTCATCCGGGAGAAGAAGGAGATATTATGAACGGGTATCTTATCAGAAGTAGGCTTGGGCTGTGCAAGTCCGCTGGGCGCCGAAGCCAGGGAAAAATTATTAAATGCAATATCGGACTTTGTTCCTACAGGGAAGTACCGCAACTCAAGATAGCTGTCCGTGTTGATAGTCTGGTAGGTTTCCTCACCCACGATAGCGTCGAAGGTATGTTTACCTCCTTTAAAAAGCGACGGGTCATTGAATGTAAATACATTGGAGTTATTGATAGCGATCCGGTTATTGGTAGTGACGCTGAGCAAGGGCTGCTTGTTATAAGCCCGGGAATTACTGGTCAGGGTATCATCAAAGGCCTTTGTCACCAGTCCATATACGTCATACCCGAAGGTACTCCTGAAGGAAAGAGAACTGGTGAGATTATAATTGAAATAGCCGCTGACATTATAGGTTATGGTATTCCTGAGCCTGGTCTGGGCGTAGACGTTCTGCAGCGGGTTGATAAGATTCAGGCCATTGCCCGAAGATGCCGTATACAGGTTGGGATCAAAGGTGAAGTCATTTTCGCCGGGCAGGTTAATGGGCCTGTAACGGACATACTGCCGCAGGTTATTGGCGCCCGCGCCCCCGACATCCGATGTCCCGGCCCCATTTACATTCTGCTGATTATAACGGAAGTTAAACCCGAATTTCAGTTTCTCATTCGCCTTATGATCAAACCTGAAATTGACCAGTTTCCTGTTATAGCCGGAATTCAATAATATCCCGTCCTGGGTATTGCTGGTAAGACTAAGATCATATTGCGTATTGGCATCCCCCCCGATAAGACTGACGTTATGCGTTTGCTGCATCGCAGAACGTCCCATCATAATATCCTGCCAGTCGGTGAAGGGATAATTCTTATAGGTGTCGATCGTATCAAAATTATTCATATTGCGGGTGTACCTGGTTACCGCAGTCGTATCACTGCTGAATTTGGCTCTTTCCCATTCGTACAGGACATAATCGTATGGACGCAGTACATCCAGTTTTTTTGATAATTTGGATACACCGGCAAAACCATTATAGTTGACGGTAGTTCTGCCGCCCAGATTCTTTCCGCCCTTGGTGGTAATGATAACAACACCATTGGAGCCCCTGGCTCCATAGATAGCAGTTGCAGCCGCATCTTTTAGCACGTTTATCGATTCTATGTCCTGCGGGGAAAGAACATTCAGGGCATTTTCAACCTGTACGCCATCGACAACATACAAGGGGGCCCCATTCTGCGTAATGGAATTCCGGCCGCGGATATTTATTTCCGCATCGGCGCCGGGCATACCTTCATTCATGACGATCCGGACGCCCGCCAGCCTCCCGGCCAACGCCTCTGCAGAGGAATTCACCGGCATATCCTTTATCTGCTTTGCTGAAACGGAGGAAACAGCCCCGGTAAGATCTCGTTTCTTAGCGCTGCCGTAGCCAATTATTACGATATCCTCCAATTCATTTGCCTTCCGGACCAGCCTCACCGTAATATCGGATGCGTAGTTGCCGATCTTATATTTCTCTTCGGCGTATCCGGCATGCGAAATGACCAGTTCGTGTTTTTTCCCGTCAGCGGGAATATTGATTGTAAAATGCCCGTCCTGGCCGGATTTTACCCCTTGAGTGGTACCGGAAACAAGAATAGATACCTCCGGCAGGGCGACACCGGTGCTATCATCGATTATCCTTCCTTTTACCTGGGCAGTCTGGGCAAAAAGGGAGAATTGCAGCACGATAAACGTGCATGAGATCAGTGTCAATTTCTTCATATGGCAGTATCGTTTTAGGAGATTAGCGAATCAATCGTGCTCAATGCTAAAGAGATATTTCCGCAAAATTCAGTCTGGGCGCGGGTTTATTTACGCAATCGTTCCCGACAACGATGACAAACGGCATTGGTGTCTCCATGAAGGATTAGCCTTCACCCAGGCCGGATGGGCCCTGGTGATAACACGTACATCGGTTTTAAAGGAACGTATTACAAAATATTAAATTTCAATACCTTAACATACCGAATAGTTCTGCCACCCGATCCCATGGATACGAGTTTCACCGGTATCATTGGGAACACTTTACAAATAATGGCGCGGGCATGATTATGGATTAAAGGATCTAATTATAATATTTTCATCATGAAAAAGAATAGCAGGAAACACCGGGAAATTATGGAAGTCAGACCCAACCGGGCCGATCAGCACCATGGATCGACCACCCAGGGCGGATCGAATTTTGGACAAGGGTCCCTGCAATTGGGGAGATATGCCAACAGACAGGGTAGTGAATCCAATAAGGGAGCCAACTATGACCATGAACAGGGATGGAATAATGAGGCGCTGAGGACAGAAGACGAATCATAATAATCTAAAACAACCGGATGCGGACTGGATATATACAAATAAATTAAGGGACAGGAAAGTACCAGCCAAATCCCCGTTATTATGATTTCCACCAATCCCTGTATCCATTTTCTGGCCCAGTCCCCCGGCGCAGACGAGGCCATCGGGAAACCATTTGAATCCAAATATCTACTGCAGGTCATCTCCTTCCATATAAACAGGAACCTGGTTCCATAAGAGGTTACCCCTTACCGGTCCTTTTTCCCCTCTGCAACTGAGAAAAGATGTAATTTTATTTCGCATGCAAAAAAAACCAAGCATGGGGAAAAAATCTCCCATTCAGGCAGAAACTGCCCCAGACAGGAGGCAACAGCCATCCTCCTCCAAAGATAATAGCCTTCGTCCGCTCGTAGCCATCGGGGCTTCGGCCGGTGGATTGGAGGCTATCCTGACCCTGCTGGAGAACCTCCCTGCCAATACCGGCGCCGCTTATGTGATTGTCCAGCATCTCTCGCCCACACATGACAGCATATTGCCCGACCTGCTGGAAAGAAAGACAAAGATGAAGGTACATACCGTGGAACACGGCATGCACATCGAGGCCGACCACCTTTATGTTATCCCACCCAACAAATACCTCAGCATCATAGACCATAAATTACTGCTGTCGCCGAGATCTAAAATGGAGGCGGGTATCCATTCCATCGATCATTTCCTCTTAGCGCTGGCGCCCGTATACCAGAGCCGGGCCATCGCCGTGATCCTTTCCGGTACAGCCACCGATGGCACCGTGGGTGTACGTGCCATCAAGGCAGAAGGGGGCATCACCTTCGCCCAGGATAATACGGCCCGATTCCAGGGGATGCCGCGCAACGCGACGGAGTCAGGCTATATCGATTTTGTATTACCCCCCGAAAAAATAGCCACGGAACTCCAGGCCATTATCCAGGGCATGCACAAGAGTGATCTCAGGATTGAGAACCTGGAAAACAACGGACCGGAACTGAGAAAGATACATTTGATGCTGCTGAATAAGCACGACGTGGATTTCACCTTGTATAAACAGACCACTATCATCCGCCGGATCATTCGCCGCATGGCCCTCAACAGGCTCAGTAGCCTGGAACAGTATACGCAATTACTAAGGGAAAGCGGCAACGAGGCCGACCTCCTCTATAAGGACCTTCTTATCAATGTCACCAGTTTCTTCCGCGAGCCGACCATGTATACGGCCCTGGCCAAAAAAATCTTCCCGGCGCTCCTGAAGGGCCGTAAGGACAATGACCCCATCAGGATCTGGGTACCGGCCTGTGCAACGGGCGAAGAACCCTGCAGCATCGCCATCTGTCTTTTCGAATACCTGAAAGACAAGGCTATCACCACACCCATACAGATCTTCGCCACCGATCTCAGTGAATCCTCCATCCAGCGGGCCCGGGCCGGAATCTACAGCAAGGCGACCCTGGCCGGGATTTCCCCCCAGCGCCTTCGTAAATTCTTTGTAAAGAATGAAGGCGGATACCAGATCATCAAGCCCATCCGCGATGTCTGCATTTTTGCCACCCATAACCTGCTGAAGGACCCTCCATTTTCCCGGATGGATATCATCAGCTGTCAGAATGTACTGATCTACCTGGAGGCCGGGGCCCAGAAGAAGATCATGCAGGCATTCCACTATGCACTGAAACCTAATAGATACCTCTTACTGGGTAAATCAGAGACCATTGGCAGTGCGACCGAACTTTTCGATCCCGTGGATAAGGACCTGCGTATCTATGCCAAAAGAGCTACACCGGCCAATATGCAATTCGATTTCTCCATTCGCAGCACCCACTATGATAGTTACGGGGAAAGAGAGGAAATGCAGCTGCCCGCCGCTGCCGTCAAAGAAACAGATATTGAAAAAGAGGCGGAAAAGATCATTTTCGCCCAGTATATGCCGGCATCGGTCCTGGTAAACAATGACCTGCAGATCCTGCGGTTCTATGGCGCCACCTTTCCCTTTTTGCAGCCGGCCTCCGGCAAGGCCAGCCTGCACCTCCTGAAAATGATCCGGGATGAACTCCTGTTCGAATTGCGCGGGCTGATCAAACAGGTCCGAAAAGAAGGCAAACTGTCACGAAAAGACCATCTTCAGCTGGTTAACAACGGGCAGGTGAACGAGATCACCCTGGAGGTGCTACCCGTCATGTCCTCAGCAGCCAACCCTCACCTGCTCATCGTCTTCCGGCCAACACTGATCTCGACGCAGGCTGAAAAGCCCAAACGTTCTTCCAATTCCAGGCAAGATGAAAAAGACCGGCGCATACAGGGCCTTGAACAGGAACTGAAAGAGGCCAGGGAGCATGCCCGGTCCATGACCGAGGATTTCGAGGCCACCCGTGAAGAACTGCAATCCGCCAATGAAGAGGTACTCTCGTCCAATGAGGAATTGCAAAGCATCAACGAAGAGCTGGAAACGTCCAAGGAAGAACTGCAAAGCACCAATGAAGAACTGATCACCATCAATGAAGAATTACAGCTGCGCAATACCGATCTCAAAGAGTCGGTGGATTATACCAAGGCCATCGTAGAGACCATCCGGGAATCCCTCATCGTGCTGAACCCCGACCTGCGGGTTCACAGCGCCAACCAGGCCTTTTATACCAATTTTAAGCTGGGCCAGGATGAAGTGGAAGGTCAGTACCTCTTTGAAATGGGTAACGGACTCTTCGATATTTCCGACCTTCGGAACCAGCTGAGGAAGGCCAACCTGCCAGGCAGCAGCTTCCAGGATTTCAGGATCCAGCATGAGTTTACCGGTCTGGGTCCCAGAATTTTGCAATGCCACGCCATGCGTATGGCAGGCGAGCCGGGCCGAAAGGCCAGGGTGTTATTGGCCCTGGAAGATATAACGGAACGGACCCGGGCGGAAAAGGCCCTTCATGGCAGCGAAGAGCGGTTTCGTCATGTCAGCGAGAGCGGCTTTATCAATATCATGTTCTCACATCCGGATGGCAGGATATTGGACGCCAATAAAGCCTTTTTGGACCTGGTAGGATATACGCAGAAGGACCTGAAGACAGGCCTGCTAAGGAAAGATCGCCTGATCCCTGTCACGCAGACGGACGGGCGGCCTACCATCATACCGCCGGTCGATGAGAGCGGCAAGATCGGACCTTATGAAAAGGAGTTTCTCAAAAAGGACGGCACCCACTTCTGGGCGCTGATCGTGGGCGCAAGGCTGGAGAACGAACTATTCGTTGAATTCATCATCGATATTACCGGGCGCAAAAAGGCGGAATTTGACCTCCTTCGTTCCAAAGAACAATTGCGTGAGAACGAAGATCGCCTGAAAATGGCCCTGGAGGCCGCCCAAATGGGTATCTGGGACATAAATCTCCTGAATGGCACGATGGCGACCAGCCAACGGCACGACCAATTGCTGGGCTATGATGAGCCTGAAACCGGCTGGACGATATCAAAAGGCCAGCAAAATCTCATAGAAGAAGACCGCCAACGTTATACACAGGCCTTTTCGAAACTGGTAGAACGGGGAGGGATAAAATTCGAGGGACGGGTTCTTGATAAACATGAAGGGATACGCTGGATCAACATTTCCGGACAGGTGTTCTATGATGAACAACGGACCCCCATCCGCGCGGCAGGGGTCATATTCGATATCACAGATCGTAAATCGAACGGGAAAGAAAAAGACTGATTCATCAGCGGATCCCCTCCATCTTTATAGGTAAGATAACGGAAAAAACCGATCCCTTCCCGATCTCACTGTCGACATTGATCTTTCCTCCATGCTTCCGGATAATCTCATGCGAGATAAATAGACCCAGGCCAAGACCCGGACTGCCGGAGGCGGCCGCATCCCCCGACCGGAAGAAACGATCGAATATTTTTTTCCTGATCTCTCCGTCAATACCAACGCCGAGATCCTTTACCACGATCATCAGATCGTTTTGATGCACCCGGACACGGACAGATACCTGCGCCGCATTGGGGGAATATTTTAGCGCATTGGAAAGGAGGTTGACCAGTACCTGTCCGATCCTGTCCCGATCGCCCAACAGTTGCGGACAGTCAGATGGCAGATCAACAACGATCGGCTGCGGTCCACCCTCCTGCATCTCTTCACAAATTTCGCGGACCAGGGCACCCGGATCGAACCAGGCTTCCTTCAGGCTTAATTGTCCCTCTGAGATCCTCGTCACATCCAGGAGGTCCCGGGTCAGATTCGTCAATCGTGTTACCTGCCCGCTAAGTTTGCTGACCAATTGGAGGGACTTCTCATCGTCGGCCTCCCTGAATGTATCATGCAGGATCTGTGTATAGGCATGAATGCTGTTTACCGGTGTCTTCAGCTCATGACTGGCAATACCGATGAACTCGTCCTTATGTCTTTCAACAGCCTTACGGTCCGTAATATCCTCAATGGTCAGTGCGATCCGCGCCCGGCGGCCCGGCGCCCCATTCATACGTGTGGCCGTGAAGTGCAGGATCCTTTCTCCTTTCCCCGGAAAGGCAAATTCCAATTCAAAGTCCCTGGAAGACTCTTTGGCCGACAACATGGCGCCCAAGGCCCCTAATAAATCCTTGTTCGCGAAAATTCCATTTCCCACATCGCTGAAGGCATGGCCCTCCACTTTATCGGAAGACAGCCCGTAACTGACGTAAAAGGCTTTGTTGGCGCTTTGTATGTGCATGTCGCTGAACAGGATGAGAAGGGGCTCGCGGATCGTCCCGACGATAGCCTCTGCATAGCCTGCAGCAGACTTTAATTGATCGTTCCTTGCCTGTAATGTTTCATTGATCGTTTTCAGCTCTCCGATTACGGAATGCAATTCTTCCCTGGATACCTCCAATTCTTCATTGATACTCTGCAGCTCCTCGTTGGCGGATAACACTTCTTCATGGGCAGCCTGCAGTTGCAGCAGCATTTGTTGAGAATCTTCTCCTAATGTCCGCATCCGGCGTGTCATATCCTCCAGTTGGAGCCGCAAACCGGTCAGCGTGTCCATATTTTCATGGTCCTGGTCATAGGGTGGATGTCCGTTTTTCCCTGCCGGCACAGCCAGTGCCGATTCCTTGAATATAACCAGAAAAGTTTTATCCTCAATTCTCTTCCCGACCGGTACGATCTCCATCCCTTTTATACTGACGCGGCCTCTTTCTTTTTTTGCACGATCCATCAGGGTATACAGATCCGGCAAAAGTTCTTCCCGCAGCAAGGCCGGCAGCAGCAGGCTGGCCCTCCCGGACGAAAGTCGGATGAATGAAGAATTGTCCCCGTAAAAATGCAGGATGCGGAATGCATCGTCTATCAGTACACTCGCAGGCACATACCCGGACAAAAGGATGTCCGTCGCAGCGGCATGCGGATCCATACGCACAGCAGAAGATGCCAACGGGACTGCAAGATCCCCCGATAACTTATTTCTCCCCCGGGGATCAGAGAAAGATACTCCAGCCACAGGCTGGAAGAACCGCATATCTTTTATAACCTGGCTGAACAGCCGGTCACTGCCCGTCATCATCTCTGCAAGACCGGGAAATAAAAATCCGGTAGGCTTCAACGCAAAATGAAAAGTCTGCAGGATCTTCTTTTGCCAGTCAGGATGGGATTCGACCAGGACATTATTACACCAGATAAGATCGATTCGCGAGAAAGGAGGATCGGTCAGTAGGTCATGAGGGGTAAAAATACACATCTCCCTTAGATTCACGCCTACCTGGCAGCGGCCTTCTGCCTGGGTAAAAAACCGTCGCAACCGCCGCTGTGCGACATTCGTCATGGCGGAAGCATTGTATGACCCCGTCCGCGCAACCTGTACGGCCACTTCACTGAGATCCGTTGCAAAAATCTTCACAGGAATACCCAACGCATGATCCTGACAGTATTCTAATATACAAATAGCCAGCGACCAGGTCTCCTCTCCGGTAGAACAACCCGGCACCCATATTCTCAGGGGAGCACTCTCCTTCCTGTTCTTTAGCAGGACAGGAAGAACATAGCGTGTAAGATGCCGGTAAACCGAAGGATACCGGTAAAATCCGCGCAAATTGACCATGACATCTTTGGAGAGGATCATGACCTCTCCCTCGTTCACCTGGCAATATTGTACATAAGACTCCAGGCTATCGACCCCGATCAGGGTCATCCGCCGGAGAATTCGCCTGTTGACCGATTCTTCATCGTAACGGCTGAAGTCAATCTTACCTTTATCCAGCAATAAATGATAAACCTTGCCAAGTTCTGTCTTATTTTTTCCATAAGCCCAATCCTGGCTCCCCCCCGCAACATGCGTTTTCCAGCTTGCCAGCCCCGCAGCTATTTTATCCAATGGAAGGAGAAAATCGACATTGCCGGACACGGCAGCATGATTCGGCATGCCTTCGGACAGATCTCCATCGCCCTGCGCAAAGACAAAGCCGCCTTCGGCTCGTATGGCCCCGGCTCCTGCACTGCCATCGACGGAAGAACCAGAAAGAATAATGGCAATGGCCTTTTCCCGGCAGGCCGTAGCCAGCATCGTTTCAAAAAGATCGATGGGATTCCTGCGTACGCCCTTTACATCATCGGATAAGAGGATCAGCCGCCCATTTGTGAAACCCATGGAGGTATTGCCCGGGATGAGATATACCCGGTCCCTTTCCACCACCATGCGGTCCATTGCCTTTTCGACTTTCATGGTGGTGCGTTTCTCCAGCCTTTCCTGCAGATCAGTACTTTCCGCGGAAAAATGTTGAATGATAATATATGCCATCCCCAGATCGGGTGAAAGATATTCCATCAGTGACAGCAAGGCTGTAACCCCTTCGGCAGGAGCCCCTATGGCAACAACCTGAAATGCATGATTGCCGATATCGGACGAGATCGTTCTATTGATATGCCATAGCTTTGAAACAGTCTTGTTAAAGTAGGTAGCCTTCTTTTCCTCCATGGTCGATATTTAATGATAAATACTTGTTCATTGCTCCGGCAGCAGGATAGCCTGTAAATTCTCCATCAGATAAATACCGTAAGCCACATTTTAATCGGGATCGGAGTTGTCCCTACTGAATTATGTAGATCTGTAAATGAAAGGCGGGGTCCGACCAAAACATAAAGCAATATAACCAAACGGTTTTAAATAAAAAATTTTTAGTATATAAGCCCAAAGAATCTCTTTTCGTTGCCTTCATGCAGTGTAACGAAGGCAATAAATATTCATGGGACCAGGGAAAGAACGAGAATGAAGATGATACCGAAGGGCCAGTATACCACGCCCTGTGGGCCTGTTACAACCCCCTGTTCTCTTTGATGATATCCCAGTATTCCTTGCCATACCCTACCAAAATCTCGCTGCCGGCCGCAATATCTCTCATGGCGATCAGAAAGACCCTGACCCCGTCGATCTCATATTTACAATTATTACGGATACCTTCATATCTCACCAACCCCTTGGCATCATTGGCATAGCGGGCGAGTTCCTCCTTGTTGTTCCAGGCATCGATGACATGGTAGCGGTTGACATAATAAATATACCCATTGCGCCCCTTCCGGTCATCGACCTCTTTCCAGGTGGTAATGAATCCTTTATATTCTATGATTTTCTTTCCTTTTGCGATAGACCTGCTGGTGAACAGTCCCTTTCCGGCCCCGCCCAGCGTCGACCGCTTCACATACAATTGCTTCTCTAATAATGCCATATGACTAACAGGTTAAGACAGCAAATTTATGTGGTTGGCATGAGAATTTACTTTATTCTGTATCTTCCTTGAAGGATGGCCCTCTTTTCAACATCCTTTTACCCTGGAATACACTCAGGATGATCTCCTTCATCATCTTTATATCGTCATTCCGCAACAGGTATCCATGGGCGCCGATCTCCTCAAGACTCTCCGAGATGTCATGCTTATAACTTTCACTGACCCCGATGATCTTCGCCGGTTTATCCTGTCGCAAAAGGGCATTCATTACCTTAAGGCTGTCCCCCCGGTAAAGTTTGATATCCATGATCAGGATATCGGGATCCAGGCGCCTGAAAAGAGGTTCCACTTCATCGGCGAAAGTACATCCGCCGGCAATACTGACCTGCAGACCTGCATCAACCTGCAGGAGACGGGCAAAGCTCTCCCTGAAAAATTCACTGCGCATGGCAAACATGAGTCGAATGGCTGACATAAATTTATCTTTAGAGGTCTATCAGCAAGGACTTATCAGTGGGGTTAAAGAATGTGCATAGCCAATTTACAAAAAGATGCGAAAGAGGTTGATCTGGCAGGCCTTTTCTCCCAAAAAAGGGTGTTTTCACTGTAAAAACAGCCTGATTTATCCTACATATACTGCGTGTTTTTCCCCCGTGGGGTACACCTTGCCAAACGGGGGACCGGTTATTGCAGTAGTAGTCCCGAACTAAATGTTTAATTGCTTACCAAAACACAATTATGAGAAATCTACTGGCAGTCTTCTTACTAAGCTGCACATTACTTGCCGCCCGCAACTCTTCCGCACAGACTTTTCCCGGCTACCGGACCGGTAATTATACCGGAGTCAATGGAGTCTTCTTCAATCCTGCAAATATTGCCGATAACCGGTACGCATGGGATGTCAATGTTCTCGCCATCAATGGATTTGTCGGCACCAACAATTCCGGGTTGCGTTTCAGCGATATCACCCGTTCCTTCAACGGGGATTCTCTGAAATCGAAATTGCTGCGGGGCAGCAATAATGTGAACAGCCTGTCCTATGTGGATGTGATGGGCCCCTCTGTCATGTTCAGCCTCAGTCCCAAAACCTCGCTCGCCTTTACCACCCGGTCCCGGGTATTCGCCAATGGCAAAAATGTGGACGGAAACCTGGCGGGCGCCCTGATCGACGGGGGAAATACCACAGCCAGTATTCCCTTTAACTTCAACACGAACCTGCTGGTGCATGCCACCGGCTGGACGGAGATCGGAGGTTCCATAGGTCAGGTCTTTACCAATAAGGCCAGCCATCATTTTTTCAAAGGTGGCATCAGCCTGAAATATATCGCAGGCACCGCCGATACTTATCTCGATGCCAATAACCTGGCAGGTCGCGTTGATGGAGCGGGAAATACTTACCTCACCGCTACTACCGGCCAGATCGCCATCAATACCACCGCCGCTAATTTTTCCGATTACAAATTCAAAGATTTCTTCAAATTCAACGGGCATGGGTTCGGAGGCGATATCGGGTTGATCTACGAATACAGACCGTCGGCCGATTACTCCATGTATACCACGGACCGTTGGGCCAATAAGTATAAATTGAAGATTGCCGTTGCCGTGCTGGACCTGGGTAAGATCAAATTCGACCGTAGCACGAACGCAGCCTCATCCTACGTTGTCAATATTCCGCCCGCCAATCAATTTTTACTAAGCCAGTTCGATGGAAAATCTGTTAAAGATTATAAAGGCATCCTGGATGCCAGTCCCTATTTTACGGGGACGGACCAGGGTTCCTCCTATAATGTCCATCTTCCCGCAACCATCCAGGCAAATATTGACTATATGATAGCCGGAGGATTTGCCATGAATTTCTCCGGGCAGATACATGTAGAACCCAAAAACCGTATCAACCTCTACTATTACAATTCATATAGCTTCACACCGCGCTGGGAAAACCGCACCTTCAGCGTGGAACTTCCCGTGAATTATAACGAACTGACCCATTTTAATATGGGGGTCGCATTCCGTGCAGGCCCTTTCTTCATAGGTTCGGGCAGTGTTTTATCCGCACTGGTGCATGATTCCAGGCAGGCCGACTTCCACGTGGGTTTCCACTTTGGTATGCAGTACAAGAAGAAAGTCAAACCGGACACGGACAAGGATGGCGTCTACGATGACAGAGACAGTTGTCCGCTGGTGGCCGGCTATGCTCGCTACCATGGCTGCCCGATCCCCGATACGGATGCGGACGGTATCAATGACGAAGAAGATTCATGCAAAATGGTGGCTGGGGTCCTTCGTTACCATGGCTGCCCGATCCCCGATACGGACGGAGATGGGGTCAATGATGAAATAGATGAGTGCCCTACAGTAGCGGGATTATCTCAATTTAAGGGTTGCCCGGATACGGATGGAGATGGAATACCCGATAAGGATGACAAATGTCCCACAGTTGCCGGAGTAGCAAAATACCAGGGATGTCCCGTGCCGGACACGGATGGGGATGGAATACCCGATGATGAGGACCTTTGTCCCAACGAACCGGGCCCCAGATCATCGAAAGGATGTCCCATAGAAAAAGTTGTTGTGCAGATAACGGCCAATTTCAAAAATATCCTTTTCGATTATGGGAAATCGACGATCCGGCATGAATCGGACAGTATTTTATCCCATGCAGCCACGATCATCAACGAACAAATACCTAATTCCAGCCTATATATCGATGGGTATACCGATAGCAAGGGCAGCGTGGCCATCAATAAAAAACTGTCGAAGGCCCGCGCACAGGCCGTCACAGATGCACTGATCGCCAACGGCGTGGACAAATCCAGGATTATTGCGAGAGGATTTGGAAAGGACAATCCCATCTGCGATAATAAAACGGACGAAGGAAGACAATGTAACCGGCGCGTGGAAGTAGTAATAAGAAACGTGAATCAACAGCAGGAAAAGAAAGGTGTCAAAATGCATTGATTAATAATAAGTCATTATGTCTCAAACAGCAAGACCCCCGGATGGGGGTCTTGCTGTTTCCAGCCGGTACGGCAACTAAATACTAACAATTGTTAGTGCAGGCTTGCGAGATATTGTATTTTTTCTATAGCTTTGCCTCACCAAACTTCATTGCACTGCGTCCTGACTTCCCATATAAGATCTTTACCGATAAAAGGACGCTCTACGTTCTGCTACTGGTTTCCCTGGCAGAGGATGCCCCTACCCCAATGATCGCCAATTTACCAGCATCCTGTTGTTTATCAATTTCTTAAAGATCCCTTATGTTATTGAACTCCATGCCGGTTGAGGCTCGTGCCGACACCTTCTACAAAGAGTTACCCTATACAATGGAAAAAGAGGACCATGGGGCACTCGCCCACCTAAAGGAAGGAAAACAAGGGGCATTTGACGAATTATACCACCAATGGTACCGGCCGATCTGCTATTATGCCTACCAGCTGGTTCGTGAAGAGCTGGTCGCAGAAGATATGGCCCAGGATACTTTGATCAAGGCCTGGGAAAAAAGGGCAGGCTTCAAGAACCCTCAGCACCTGCGACGCTTCATGTACCAGGTGACGCGAAATGCCTGCATCTCCTGGCTGCGCAATCAACTGACACAAAGGAAGGCCCTCCAGTGCCTGGCCTATCTTGCTGAAAGATCCGACAACGATCCGGACTGGGAAAAAATACATACGGAGATCGTCGGAAAAGCCTTTCAGCTGATCGATGAATTGCCGGGTACAGAGAGCCGGATCATCCGCCTCTCCCTGCTGGAAGGGCAATCTCATGACGTCATCGCCAGGGAACTGGCCATAACCCCCAACTCCGTGGCCGTAAAAAAATTCCGGGCCCTTACCCTCCTGAAGTCCCTGCTGCGTAAATCAGTGAGCTGAACCCCGTAAAAAAAATCCCCGATCCTGTAATATACATGTACCCCCTGCGTAGATATTCTTAACTGTTATTTATTATCATGGAGGATGAAAGCATCAAATCACTGATCTGCCGGTACCTGGACCAGGATCTGACTGAAGAGGACAACAGACAATTGAAAAAACTGAGCCTGCAGTATCCCGCACTTCCAAGGCTTCTTGAACGCCTGAAGGATGAGAATACCCTTAGCGAGGATCTCCAGCTATGGGATGCATTCAAAGCGGAAAAGAACCTGGAACGGGCCCGGGAAAGAATACGCCGGAGTGAGACGCCGCGTCTGCAGCTGAAAAGAAGAACAAAATGGTTGGTGGCCGCCGCTATCGCCGGGCTGGCCCTGACAGGCGCCTGGATGATACAGCTGGCACGAACAGATAAAGTTGCAGTAAGACCCTTGCGGGAACACCACGATACATCGCCAGGCGGGAACCGGGCGACCCTTACGCTGGGCGACGGCAGGCAGATAAGCCTGGATAGCGCCGCCGCAGGAAATATAGCCGGACAACCGGGCAGCAAAATCTCAAAAATTGACAGCGGCACCCTTGTCTATACCGCCCTGCAATCCGCAGTCCCGGGGAAAACGGCACCGCAATCCTTACAATATAATACCCTGACCACCCCACGGGGAGGCCAGTTCGCCATTACCCTTCCGGACCAGACAAAAGTATGGCTGAACAATTGTTCCAGCCTCCGCTACCCTACCACATTCAGAGGCCCCGAGAGAATAGTGACATTGACCGGGGAGGCCTACTTCGAGGTCAGCCGGGACAGATCCAGACCCTTTCGGGTAAAGGTCAACGATATAACAATCCATGTATTGGGCACACATTTCGTCGTCATGGCATTCCCCGAAGAAAAGAAGATCAGTGCTACCCTTCTGGAAGGAAAGATAGCCTTGAACAAAGGCGACAGGACGCAATCGCTGGCGCCGGGTGACCAATGGGTCCTCCATGACGACCAGCGCCAGGAGATCCTGCATGATGTCGATATGGATGAGGCAATGGCCTGGAAAGAAGGCTACTTTCATTTCAGCCATGCCAACCTTCCTGTCATCCTGCGGCAGATTGCCAGGTGGTACAACCTCGAGGTAGAAATGCAAATTGCCGTACCCAAACATGTTTATGACGGAGAGATCGATCGGCACCTGCCCCTCTCCTCCCTGTTGAACTATCTGTCGGATGACGACGTCCATTTTCACATAGAATCCAGAAAGTTGATCGTAACAAAATAGTCACCATTTCCATTAAACCTTTTTGATCTGTCCTTGCAACCGGCGAAGGCCGCTCCCGGTTGCAATTTTTCATTTACACTGCAGTTACAATGCGTTGAAAAAAATATTTTCCCTTTTGATAGTACAGCTGGATCTGCATTTCATACAAAAAAAGTCCATGCAGATTTGAAATATATATAAGGTTATAGTATTTTCGTATAACCTTAAATGTATACGATCTGCGTCCAGATTACAGCCATAAAACTTTCAGTGACCGCAGAAACAGATATTTCTTTCTGATGTCGGCCCTTGCTGAAAATCCGAATACTCCGTCCAATTCCCGGAGACACGGGATATGTAATTGATCCTCCCCGACTCTTACACTAAACAACCATTTTTTATCTTTCGCAAGCACTTGGTTCTGCACTAGCCTTTAACGCTCACCATACTTATCTATCCTATCACCGATCCTAATATTCCTGACAAGACCCGGTTGCACTGTGTCCACCATGTCCTATGTGTTTTATATAGCTATTCCTTAACGCATAACCTTAGCATCGATGAATAAAAACGATAAGAAGGGTATAAATTGGATTGCCCTGATGTCTGAAGGGACATATGAAGAATCTATAAAAGCCTTCGTCTATTTTTTCAAGCGATATTATCCTGGCGCATTGTTAAAGGCCCATCATTTGTTGCAGGATCTTTCAGGTGCGGAAGATATGACCCAGGCAGCCTTCGTGGAAATGTGGCGAAGAAAATCATTCTCATCCAAAAAAGAGTTGAAACAATTTATTTACCGTCGGTTAATAAAGTTTTGCAGGATCCGCCGGCATCGTTTGGGCAAAAACTGGAAACAGCTGCCCGGCATGAACTCAAATACCGGATTGCCGGCATTTATGCATGAACTGGATAAGGTCCCTCATGCTAAAGAGATCTATATGGAACTCCTGAAGGAAAATATCCAGACCATAACAGCCATATCGCCTGAAAATCAACAGGCTCTCCATGATATTTTTGGAGAGGGCAAAACAGAGACAGAGATCGCTGCGAAAATGGGTATCTCAAAAAATGCATTACGCAGCCGGAAGACCCGTGCTATCAGATCCCTTATTGTCCCCAGGGAAGAAGGATGGTGCAATGGACTCGTCCTCTTGCCGGCCGTCACGCTCTTATCATTCCTGTTGTTCGTCATTTATAAATAACCCTTATGGCAACCATCTCAAAAGATAGACTGAAACTACTGATACAAAAATACCTGAATGCGGATCTAAGGGAGAGCGAAACCCGTGAGCTCAACGATTTCGGAGCAGCCTATCCACAGCTCTGGCTATTGATCGCCCGGCTGCAGGACAAAGGACAATTCGCAAGGGATGTAGAGGAGTTACAGTCCATCGATACGGAAAAAGCCCTGGCGGGTTCATTATCCCAAATAAGACGGCTACAGCCGGGACAAGGCTTGCTCAGAAAACTCCTGCTGCAACCCGCCGCCATCGTTATCGGCATCGTGGTCATATTGACCCTGACCGGGATCACTGTATGGAAATTGCGTGGTTCCGTGACACAGCCTGGTTCTTTGGCAGTTGTCTATCGTACAGTGACCCAATCAGGTATGGGCCAATACACAGTGTCCCTGCCCGATCATAGCAAGATTTGGCTCAACAACGGCGCTACGCTGAGGTACCCATCTACTTTTACCGGCAAAACAAGAGAAGTCGACTTCGCAGGAGAAGGCTATTTCGAAATTACAGGAGATGCATCTACACCTTTCCTCGTCCATCTGAAAGATGGCCTCCTGCTGCATGTCCTGGGAACGAGTTTTAACATTTCTGCTTACCCCGGCGAAAAAATAACGCGGACAACCGTTTTGACGGGAAGTGTAAAGATCAGCAATGCATTCCGTGAGCAGGTTATCATGCCCCTTCAGCAATCGGTCATTCACGACAACAAAGAATGGGATCTATTGCCAAAAGTGGATTCGATCAGTACTATCGAATGGAAAAATGATTACTTCATTTTTAAAAATACTCCACCGGCTATAGCCGTGCAACAATTGTCCAAACACTTTGGTATTCCCATCGAAATAGAAGCACCGGATAAACTCATGCCTTGCAATGCATCGATCAGAAAAGACCTCCCCTTGTTGACCATACTGGATATACTCGGGTTCCATCATCGTCTGGAAGGTAAAAAACTGGTCCTCTTCCGATAATTGTGTTCATTCATGCTAACCAAAAACTGCCAACTATGTCTTTCCATATTCGAACCTTCTTGCTTCCCGGCCTGATCCTTCTGATCGTATCCGGCTTGCAGTCCCGGGCGCAAACTCCCATGAAACGGGTCAATTATTCCCATACCCGCGTCCCCTTAAGAGAAGTGCTGGATTCTCTGATCCCCGCCGCCAATCTCAGCTATACCTGCAACGATTGTGACGGACTCCTGGAGAAACTCATTACCCTGAACATGCATGACATGCCCCTGGACTCCCTGTTAACGATTGTCTTGGAAGATCTCAATGCAACCTATAAGTTTGATGGTCGCGTGTTCAAAATAAAAAAGACAGCAAAACCACCAAAACCACCTGTCAAAGATCCGCCTCCGTCCGATCCCAATCTGAGCCTTACCGGGTATGTATTTAATGAAGCCGGGTTGCCAATTGAATTTGCCAGCATCACCATCGCAGGGACCTCCAAAGGAGCGCAAACTGACCAAAATGGACAATTCAAGATTTCCGTTCCCAAAGGCGCAACGCTGATCGTCAGCTATGTTGGTATGGAATCCCGGCGCTTATTGACCGAAAACGAGATCAACCCTGTTATCCGGTTGAAGAGCAACGATCCGTCAATAGACCCTTTTATTATATCCAAACGGAATACCGGCTATGTAATGATACATAAGTTGAACGCCGTCGGTTCGTTCGGGTTTGTCGATCGCCCCCTGATCGAACGTTCCATCTCTCCTTATTTCTGGGACCATCTTAATAATCTCGCTTCCGGCCTCCTGATCATGAACGGAGGGCAGGGCGCCGACGGCAATTCCATTTCCGGCAGGATGCAGGTCCGCGGATTAAGTACTATCAACGCCAATACCAACTTGTTGGTGGTCGTGGATAACTTCCCCTACGACGGAAATATCCACAATATCAATCCGAACGATATAGAGAACATCACCATCCTGAAAGACGCAGCAGCATCCGCTATCTGGGGAGCCCGGGCGGGCAACGGCGTTATCGTCATCACAACAAAAAAAGGTAATACAACGAGTCCCCGGGTCAACTACCAGACCTCGTTTACCTTTCAACAAAAGCCGGATATCTTCAATCTCAAAACGATCAACAGCGGAGATTATATAGATTTTGAAACGACCCTCTATCATCAGCAATACTATGCCTCCATGCTCAACGGCAGCAGCCCCGGTTTTACACCCGTCACGCCGGTAATCGCCATGCTGCAGGCCGTGGCCGACGGAACCATGAGCGCGACCGAAGCCGATAAGCGCATCGGGGACCTGAAACGACAGGATATCCGCAGCGATATCGGAAAATATCTTTATCGCAATTCCATCACCCAGCAACACTCCCTGCAGATCAGCGGCAATGCTCCCGCCGTAAACTATTTCCTTTCGCTGAACTGGGATCGCGCCCCATCCAACCTGGTGCTGGCCGATTATAGCCGGGTATCCCTGCGATCGAAAAATTCTTTCAACATTTCCGGGCATTTCAATGTCGATGTAGGGATCAATATTTCCGAAGCTATCGAACAGAACGGGAATAACCCGGGATACAAGTTCCAGAGCACCATTGGCAAAAAGAATTTCTACCCTTATGCCCGTTTGGCCAATGATCAGGGAGTGCGGCAATCGCTCAATATGGACTATAATGATAATTACATCCGGAAAATGCAAGACTTGCATTTCGTTAGCGGAGCCTATACTCCTCTGGACGATCTTGCCGCGGAGAATAACAGGATAAAAACGCGGGATTATCTTTTTACGACCGGGGTCCAATACCGGTTCTCCCCTGAACTGAATGTAGAGCTTAAGTACCAATTTGAAAATCAATTGATCAGTGGGAAAGACACATATAGTGACATGTCCTACTTTGCCCGTAGCCTTGTCAACAGGTTTATTCAGGTAGATTCGAACAACAACGGCTTGTCCTATCCTGTGCCACAGGGAGGCATTCTCGATATCCACAAACAGGAGATCGTCTCGCACCAGGGAAGGGTACAGATAAATTACCATAAGGTTTGGGCACTCCATGAATTGTCGGGAATGGCGGGATTCGAGATCCGGAGCCTGGACAGCGCAGGAAATTCCAGCCGATTCTACGGTTATCACGCCAATACCGGTTCTTTCTATCCGGATATAAATTATACGGATAGCTACAATCAATACCTGATGGATGTACCCGTGAAGATACCAAATATGCAGACCATCACCGGGCAGACAGATCATTTTATCAGTCGTTATGCAAGCGTCAACTATCAATACCGCCGGCGCTATGCCGTCTTCCTCAGCGCCCGGAACGATGAGGCGAATCTCTTTGGAGTAAGAACCAACCAGAAGGGTGTTCCCTTATGGTCGACTGGGATGTCCTGGGAATTGGATAACGAACCCTTCTTTCATACAGGATGGTTATCTTCCCTCAAACTGAGGGCTTCCTATGGCATGAGCGGTAACATATGCAGGCAGGCCAGGTCCTATACCACCGCGATCTATTCCCAGGGTGGTTTCACGGGGACACCTTACCCTACTGCAAATATTACAAACCCGCCCAATAAAGAACTTCACTGGGAGCGGGTAAAAATGCTAAACCTTGGAATTGAGTTCGCATCAAAGAACCATATCATTACAGGCGCCCTGGAATATTACCGGAAAAATTCGACGGACCTGGTGGCACGGGCTTCCATAGATCCTACCCTGGGACTGACACAAAGCCCGGGAACAGCCAGTTACTTCTACGGCAATACCGCCGCTATGCAAGGCAGCGGACTCGACCTGCAATTGCAAACATGTAACATCGACCGCACCCTCAGGTGGACTACCGATATTATCTTCAGCCATTCGATGTCCAGGGTCACCCAGTATTTACTGCCCGTTTCCGCCGGCTATCATTACCTGGCGCAAAACAACATCAACCCTGTAATAGGCCGGCCTCTTTATGCAGTCTACAGCTACCGGTGGAAGGGCCTGGACCCCGCTACCGGTGATCCGCAGGGCGTCTACAACGGCAAGATCAGCACCGACTGGAGTACCTTATATTCCAATACCAGGCTGGACAGCATGGAATATAACGGCCCTTCACAGCCTACCAGTTTCGGCTCAGTCAGAAATACCTTTACCATCGCCCATTTCTCAGCCTCATTCAATGTCAGCTATAAATTCGGCTATTATTTCCGCAAGCCTTCAATCAGCTATACAGCTCTCTTCAATAATTGGAATGGCAGCAGCGACTATGCGCGCCGCTGGCAAAACCCGGGCGACGAAAAAAAGACCGACGTTCCTTCCATGGGCTATCCGGGCAGCACGATTCGCGATAACTT
>Ga0247778_1000727_pt1 | contig 28840 bp, 17 predicted proteins | sample UWRJL049202B5_FD_179939 | JGI IMG/M metagenome (GOLD analysis project Ga0247778, IMG submission 179939) | Plant litter microbial communities from Arlington Agricultural Research Station in Wisconsin, United States - UWRJ-L049-202B-5 | ecosystem: Environmental > Terrestrial > Plant litter >...
AGGCCTTATAATCCCACCAAAATTGCCATAACATCCTCTCCGGGGTCAAAAGTTCTGGCCGAGGAGATATTTCATCAAAATGAAATCGTCTCCTTAGAGCTGTGTCCAGTGCTTCGACGCTTCGATCGGCGGTGTTCATAGTGCCAATCACGTATAAGTTACTAGGAACGGAAAAAGGCTGTTTACTATATGGTAAAATGACTTCCAGCGGCTCTTTGCCGTTTTCTCTTTTATCGGGCTCCAGCAGTGTGATCAGCTCGCCGAAAATCTCGGCCACATTTCCCCGGTTAATTTCGTCAATGATGAGGACATGCGGTTCTGCAGCCGAACCCGTGGTGGGCTGCTTCAGACTATTTTTTTCCCTAAGGAACCGCAGAATCTCCCGAACATAAGTGGGATTATAGACACCCTGATAATTTCCCGTTTCGTATACCTTTCGGATATTGAGAATGTTGACGGGATACCACGGATTGTCTTTTTTGCTATAGACCGGGTTAACATATAATACGCTAGTTCCCCTATAGACAACGCGGAAGGTGGTGTCTTTTGCCTCAATGGTGATAGGCTGACGACCATCGGTCTCATCGATACTCTTCTTGAAATTCTCGAATATCTCATCGAAATTGCCCTTTCGCCATGTTGCCTTCTCCGCAATTAGCTTGAATAGCCCGTCCTGGACATCATAAGTGATATTTTCCTTCTCGGCATTTCCACCCTCGATGACTTCCGGCTTGATCCCCTCAATAAAGTCTTCATAGCGGGTGCTTTGATGGAAGGTTACAAATGCGATTTTCCCCGCGGGTTTACTCCAATCTTTGATTAGCAAGGATTGGAATTTCTCCTTTAATTTTTGGCGGTCATAACGGAATTGTTTATAATATCCAGGCTCAACGATCGACAGCGCCCGATCAATCGTCGCATAGGTCTTACCAGTACCTGGTGGACCATATAAAATAGTATTCAATGCATCCGGGTCAGTGGTTACTTCGTTAGCACCACCCACAGGTGACGGCTCTTGCTCCGCTTTAATGAGATCTTTGGCCTTTTGTCTTATTTCTGCCCATTCCAACAAGTCGTTTATAATATCTTTGGCATCGGCAACGGTATCTTCATAGGTTAAGATTACGTCATCTGGTGAGAATCCGGATCGTATCATGGCATCCCTACTGGTCTGGTTGGATTGCCTCGAGCCCACGGAGATAGCGTAATTTTCCCTCAATTGAGTGACTTCACCTGTGTTCACAAGTGTCCTGCCGGAGGTCAGCGCTAAGTTAGCCAGTTGGGTCTGCCGACGGATATTCTCTACTGAAATGTACGAGGAAGAGGCGATAAATCTAAATAGCAATTGCTGGTCATCGCTGTAAAAAATATATCCCGGGTCCCGCTGAGGGTCATGGCTACCACCCCGGGTACCAAATGCCATCCAGTAGTTTTTTTCAATGAACCGGTAAAGGCCAAATGTTGTTCCGCGTGGAATATTATCCATGAACGTTGTCAGGGCTTCGACCAGCTCACGCGGGTCCGACGACCCAGTTGAGGTCTTAGCTTGGATCGTAAAACCCAATTTAGTCAGATAATCATTGGTCGGCGGCCCCCCGTTCAATCGGTATTGAGTAGGGTCTATTCCGGCTAGTTTGGCGGCTTCTCTAACGACCTCTTTGGGTGGAAATGTTCTCCCGTTATACTGAAGATCGAATTTCGTACTGGGACGAAGGGGCACATTACTACCTATAATATAATCCAATCCGGCAACGATCTGATCATGGGTCAATAGAGCGGCAAGATTTTGTCTCATAGCTGACTTTTGTAAAAGTTCGCTAATCTAATTAATTTGTGGGAATTTCGCGAATCCTTCCAAGGGCCAGGAGCAACAGAGTCCAGAAAACCCCTGCTTTCCTCCGCCCCAGTGATCGCAGCAAACTCTTTTCTGACCTGGCCCATCGGCTTCCCTTCAAAACGCGACCGGTCGGCGGTTGTATCATTCGATTTGCAACATGCTCAATGATTATTATATTTGTTACTGGCGAGCAGAAGCAAGCTTAAATTCTGCCGATATACCCAGGTTATTGTCAGATTCGTTTTCTCGAAGGATGTTCTCCATGAAATGTTTTGTCAGACCCATAAAGTGCATCGCTGTTTCTATTTTCCATGGAACTTCGGCATTGGAAGGGACGGTACGCATCTCCAGAAGCCCTTTTCTGATCAAATAGTCACGCAATTCCTGGTAATTCTTATTGTCTGTTTCAATTGGGGACTTGACGTCAGTGATTAGCTCCCTCTTGGAAAGTTCGGTATAGGTTCTCCCGTGGGCCAGATTATTTCGGAAAGCAATAAGTACTTCAATGCCGTCATATCCACAATATGCGTCCAGCTTCTTCGTGAATAATTTATTGTAAACGTCCCGCTTCGGACCCCACGTCATAGTGTCAATCTTTCTTACCAAACCAGCCAAATTCGGTCTGTTTACGACATATTCGCAACAGATATCGGCGATAAAACCTTCCAGCGCGATCGCCATGTTGTTGATCAATGTCATGGAAATGCCGTGCTGTATCAAAAAATTGCCGGGAATAGGGTTGCTTATCATCCACTGGCAGGAAGCTAACAAATGTGCCCAAATTCGGACAATGTGCGTCCCGACGGAATGTGTGTCGGTAGTGTAACCGCCGACGTTGATGTGGATAGTATCGTTCATTTTCTACTTTTTAGGTTGGGCCGAGCTTATTCCTAAAATTACGGGAATTTATGATTTTGACAGGGTTATCGAAGAACACAACTTGATTGCTCTTCTTTTACACTACGGAATTTGGCAGTCAAAATTTGTATAGCCGGCTGCATCCTACTTAGGAGTACCAGCCTGGGCGTAATGTTTAGTCGCTTTATTCAGATACAGGTGGTCGGGCAGGCTTGCCGAGTTAAAAAAGTCTTCAAGGGCCTGAATTTCTTGGGCAGATGCTATCATTTGGTAAAGATAAAAAAGGCACATGCGGCAGGTCAGCTCTTCGTGCGACCCTCCCAGAATATCGATTGCTATTCGAGAATGGCTGCCTCTTCAAATGGTACAGTTTCCGGTTGGCCTGTCATGGCCACTCTTTGCAGGACGGCCCTTAAGCCTTCTGGCAGAAAGGAAATATCATTGTCGGTGATCGCAATGGTGCGCTTCTCGCCTCCGTAAGAGAACGCTGGAGGTTCGCCATAAAAGAAATACCGTTTTCTATCCCGATCATAATAGATGCCTTCTTCCCATTCGGACTCTACATAAGCGCAGTTCGCGACTTCACCAGGAATAGGCTACTCCCCGTCGGTCAATTGATATGAGAGATGCACCGCGTATTCAAGAAGGTTAAACAAAGAGTTAGACGAAAATAAAAATGGACAGAGGGAACATTTATCCGCTCTATACATTCTTGTGAACTTTATGGTACAAATTTCGAACTTTTTCCTGCCGGATTTAATGCTTTTGGCTCACATGATTGTATAAGTTGGGTTGGCCATTCTGTTCCCAATATGATTATGAATAAAGGAGCCAGGGAGTCCTGTAGAATCACATTGAACCATTTGTGAGCTTATTCCGAGCTAATGGATCCATTTTTAAGTAGTGCATAAATGTGGTTCGCCCCCAGTAGTCAAAGGCAACCCTTTCCGTATAAGTCCGGAGGGCTAGTGAATTAATCTGTTTTCTCCAATATTTATAAAGTCTGCCTAAAATAAAGGGGTGGCAATACCTTAATAAAACAGGATTGCTAAATAAACTAGCTTCGTATTGCTAAAAATATTATCTTTGCGCCCGTAGTTCTGAATTAGGATTGTTGGTTGAAAAAGCATAGATGGGCAAGACAGTTTATACATTTTCAACAGGTTGGTATAATTATGAATATAAATTTTAAGTTTCTTCAGAAAAATAAAACATTGAAGATCAAGAATATGTAACGAAAATTGGCTTTTCGGACGCCTAATTTATACCTTATTTTATATAAGTGATGGTTTTGGGTATAAGATTTACGTAGTTTTATGCCTGAAACCATTTTATGTTCCCACAACTCAGCGATAAGGAAAGAAATGCATACGCCCTGATAAGGGCACAGCTCCTGAAGGGTTTGAAGGTTACCCTTCGCCAGGTCGGTGAAGTGATCGGTAGCCAGGCCCCACGTTCGGCTGTATTGGTGATTGACCGTCTTATCAATAAAGGACTGCTTGTCCGGGATGATGACGGTCTTAAGCTTACCGATATGCCTATGGAGCGTGAACGGTCCATTGAAACCATTCCTATTCCATTGGTTGGTGTAGTTACCTGCGGAGAACCCATGCTCGCAGAACAGAACATCGAAGCACATATACATGTATCCACCGGACTGGCTAAACCGGGTCACCGGTATTTTATGCTTCGCGCAACGGGTAAATCCATGAACCTTGCGGGCATTAACGATGGTGATATTTTGCTGGTGCGTCAGCAAAGCACCGCTGACAACGGCGCTACCGTTGTCGCTTTGGTGGATGAAGAAGCCACTGTTAAAACTTTTGAGAAGAAAGGTAATGTAGTGATCCTACGTCCCCAGTCCACAGAAAGTAAATACAAACCGATTATCGTAACCGAAAACTGCATGATCCAGGGACAGGTCATTGCTGTTCTGCCACCTGATATTGTATAAACACCAATGAATACCATTTCCAAAACAAAACTTGCCGCAAACAAACGTGCACCAATCTCGGAAAGGACGATCACGCTGCTCAATGCTCAATCTGCCTGCCGTTGCCAATTTCGTGGTTGTAACGCGGACCTGTCTAAGGATGTACTCACCAACCGCAAAGTTAATCTCGCTCATATCGCTCATATTGTTGCAGCCAAACACGACGGGCCGAGAGGCAATGATCCCATGCCTGTAGAAGATCGTAACCATATCAGCAACCTGATGCTGGTATGCATGGTACATCACAAGATCATCGATGATAAATCACAGGAAGCCGATTTTCCGAAAGAACTTTTGCTGGATTATAAAAAGGAACATGAAAACCGCATCGCTGCGCTAACTTCGATCAGCGCGGAAAGGCAAACGGTTGTGCTTCGCATGTTCGGCAGAATAAGAGGAAACATAGTAAATGTGTCAGGTAACGAAGTAAGCAAAACTGTCTTTGAAAGTGAAGGCCGTTACCCTTTTTACCTGCAAGGAACCGACCAGATAGAAATCGATCTTTCTTCATTACCCGAAAATGATGAACATGCATACTGGCAATCTGCCAAAGCAATGATCAACGATGTACTGCACAGGCAGGTATTCCCTGGTATTGAAAAAGGAAGGATCAAACATCTTTCTGTTTTCTCACTTTCACGAATAAGCCTGCTTGCCTTTTTCGGTTATGAACTCGGCGATAAGGTCCCGGTAGATCTTTACCAAAAACACCGTGACGCTAATGAAGGATGGAACTGGCAGACGTCCGGACAGCCTGTTGAATTTATCTGCACAACACTTCGCAATGGATCTGACAAAAAGAAAGTGGCGCTGCTGCTTTCGGTAAGCGGCAAGGTTCCGGAAAACGAAGTGCCCCTGATGCCCGATGAAGGCTACACAGTGTATGAGATGTTACCGGTGGATGTTCAGCCGGGAAGAACAGTGATCAGCACAAAAGCTGACCTCCTGAATTTCCGCAATACCTACCAGGCTTTTTTGCGCCAGGTTGAACGGGTACACGGCAGTTCAGCAGAACTGTACCTATTCCCCGCGGTGCCCGCACCAGTTGCCGTGATTTGCGGAAGAGAATTACTGCGCGGAGTAAGCCCTGTGGTAACACTGCATGAAAAAAATACAGACACTTATTATCCAACTATTAAAATTAATCAATATGACACCGAAAGAATACTTAACTAAGGTACTCGACAGGGAGTATCTGAGTAATGACAGCGATGAGATCAAAACGATCTGGCAGGAGCGCGAAAACGTTGAGCGTATTGTGAGTGCAGCATTCCCGGAATCCAATCCAACAATCCGCTACGGCGGCGGAAAAGCCAAAGGCACGATGGTCAAAAGCAACTATGACCTGGACATCATAGTTTATTTTAAATGCGATGAATCAGTGGCAGGCAGCAGCCTGGAAGAGATCTATAATAATGTTGCAAAGGCGCTCGAACCGGGATACATGGTAGAGCGCAAAAACTCTGCATTGCGCTTGATGGCAAAATCTGGCGTTAACAAAGGTATCTATTTTCATATCGATGTTGTGCCCGGCAGATATACCGATGAGTATTGCGGCGACGCTTTTCTTTACCAGAACAATGCAGATAAGTGCCGGCTGAAAACCAATCTGCAGGTGCATATCGATAAAGTGCGTAACAGCGGTTTGCAGGATATTATAAAACTGGCCAAAGTCTGGAAGCATAGGGCAGGACTTTTGATGGTACGTACGTTCTTACTGGAACTACTGGTGATTGAGGTCCTGAAAAAGGCAGACAAATCAAACATGGAGTTATGCATTACTTCGTTCTGGGAAAAACTGCGTGATAATATTGATTCCATCAGTATCGAAGACCCTGCCAATCCGAACGGCAATGATTTGTCGCAATACCTGGATAATTACGTGAAGGTCATGCTCAAAACCCAGGCGCAGATCACACTTTCCAATGTTGACGCTGACAGATGGGAATCCATTTTAGGACCTGCGGAGACAATGAGCGCGCAGGAAAAAATTTTTGGTATCAACACCATCCGCGTTAAAAATCCCAGTGCCCCCGAGCCTTATCAAAATGATTATCATGAAAAGCTGGCATAAACAAGATATCGAGCGATACCTTGAAGTGCAAGAGACGATCCGTACGCAATATCCGGGATTGCACCTTACCGAAGAATATGGTCTTGTGCGTATCCGTGGTTTTTTGAGTGTGAAGATCCCGGATATCAATCGTGAAATGGATCATTTTATGATCGATATTCTCTTTCCGCCCGATTACCCGAAACACATCCCAATCGTAAGAGAGACGGAAGGAAAAATACCCAAGACCGCAGACAGGCATTTTAATGCCAATGGAACGGCCTGTCTTTTTTTTCGTGATGCAAGGCATGTCTATTTCCCGTTCGATGCCACTTTCAGTCATTTTATGGAAAAAATCGTGGTCAGTTTTTTCGTCTGGCAGATCGATTATGAAGTGCATGCAGGTAACCCTATCATGAAGGGGATGGCGCACAATACTGCGGGTATATTGGAATATTATTTCCGTTTCATTGGCACAGACAACGTAAGTGTTGTTCGAAGGTTCCTGGAATATTTATGTGCAAAAAAGATTCGGCAGACCTGGAAGTGTTACTGCGATAGCGGAAAGAAACTGCGCGAGTGTCATTATTGTTTTATAAAAGACCTGCAAACAAAGATTGTATCCCGCCGGGATATCAGGACCTCGCGCGCAGCAGTGTTACAACTTTCCAGGAATATGCAGCATTGATAGCTGCTTTCCATACTACCAAGCAAATTGCTTTTCAAGTCCAAACCATATGGTACTCGAATCTGAAAAGCATTGCCAGTTAACTAGTTGCAATATCGGAGGAAAAGCGTCGAAAACAAAAAGCCTTCAAATCCATTGACTTGAAGGCTTCGAATTTAGTTTGCGAGCAATATGGTACAGAATTCGAACCGTCTCTCATCTGAATTACAGCGAGTTGCTCAATATACATACCCCCAAGCATGTATGAAATCCGGCTATGACTTAATGGGGAAAATATCAATAACCTGAGGATCCTGCCATAGCTCGATACTGTCATATACAGTGACAATAAAATCAACATCGGATTGACTTCGGAATTGCATAATTTCCAAGTACTCCTGAAATGTCGGGTCCTTGTGGCCCTCAGGCATTGCTATCACCTCACCTAAATTTTTCTCTTTGATCAGCAATGCGATGGAAGTGTATTTCTCTCTTTCAAAATACATTGATTTAATTGTTCGCAATCCGATAACTTCCGAAATGCCTAACTCGTTGTTTGACAAAATACCATTTATCACATATTCGTCATTCGATTTAGGCTTCGCAACAGCTTTGGGCTGCTTAATCGATAACCAGAAGCGTCGGATCAAACCAAATATCTTCATAGCCGTTTTCATCAATTTGAAATCGCCACCCTGCGGGCAATCCAAGGTATTTTAAAATAATTGGCTTCATTTCAATGAGGTGCACCATGTGGATCGGTTTAAAAAAGTCTTCATGGTCAGGAATCTCACCGCCGCTCCATAAATACCAACCATCGATTCTAACTTGTTTGGGGTGCCGAAGCCCGTTGATCGGCAAGACTGAAGATAATAGAGAATCGTTAAATGCTACCAGGGAATTTGGCGCTACAGCGAGCCATGCCGTACCTACCCTTTCACAAACAACCTTTTGATCCATTTCAATTGAGTTCCATTCCAACATTTGTTACTTCATTTTTTCGTGTAGTCACGCTCAGGCGGGCACTTAGCAAAAAACCGCTCAATTAAACGTGTTGGTACTCGAATCAAGTAGCCCCTGACGATAAACGATTTGTAAGATCCGTAGAAACTATGAAAAATCAAAAAGCTTTTAAATCCATTGACTTGAAGGCTTCGATCTGGTTTGTGACCCGGATTGGATTAGTTCACTGACCCATACTCCTGCGAGGGCCTTACCCGACGACCCCCAAGCGCCTGTTGGCGCTTTGCTTTTTTCATTTGTCCACTTAGGCGAGTAAACTCGCGCCGCTCCCAAACGAAAAAACCTTCAGCTTTGCTGAAGGATCGTCGTGACCCCATAAGGATCCAAACCCGCCTCTTTGGTTGTGAAGTAAGCACATTTTATCCTCGTAACTTTCAATTTTTACTACTTTAATTGGATAGGGCTCAACGTTATATAGATAGTTGAACTAAGGCAAAAAGATGTTGAATGATGCCTCTAACACATCTGTGTTAGTGCCAATGTTAGTTCAAACAAAAAAAGCACCTGTTAAGTGCTTGATTTCGTGTGAGTTGACGGGTTCGAACCGCCGACCCTCTGCTTGTAAGTTTTTTAAGTCCTTAACTTTATTTAATCTTATTTTGCTTCATTTTGCCTGAAACCCATATCTGTTGTGGGTTTCAGCATTTTGACATATCTTCACTTTCGCATTCAAACCGCTGTTTAATATGTGCGTGTTGGTCATATTGTTGGTCATAAACCAAAAATTAAGTGAGTTATGTCAGTTACTACAGCTATCATCCTGGACAAGCGCCGGATGAGTAAAAAAACAAAGAACTATCCCGTGTGCATCCGGGTCACTTTTGACAGAAAATTCCGACGTTTTGCAGTCGGCCTATATCTATCGGAGGGGGATTTCGAGAAACTTTCCTCTCCCCGCCTGGGTGAAAAGCTGCGCGAAATGAAGGAAAATCTGGACAAGGAAGAGCAGCGGGCGAAAAATATTATTAAAAATCTACGAAAATTTTCTTTTGAAGCGTTTAAGGAGGAGTTTTTGGCCTTCCGTCCAGTCAGACGCAAGAAAACGGTCAAAACGTCCCTTCCACCGGTCACAGCCGACGGTCAGCCTTCTTTTCCCGTAACATCGGGTCCATCTGCTGACTTGCCTCCCGGAGGGGGTATCAAGCGGAAAAACTTCAAAAACCAGTTTGGCAACCGGAAATATCCGGTTCAGAAATCCGAGATGGATTTTCAATCCCTGGGAGAGGTGGCCTGCCATTACGGCCAATATATTCTGAAATTGGAGGCTCAAGACCGGATCGGCACCGTCAATTGTTATATGTGCAGTCTGATGAGCCTGTTGGAATACCGCCCGCAATTGCGTTTTTCGGATATTACCGAACTGGAGCTATACCGGTATGAAAAATGGATGGAGTCCAGAAAAAATTCGGTGACCACCACGAGCCTGTATATCCGTTGCCTGAGGCATATATTTAATGTCGCTATTGCCAAAAAAATGATAGACCGCGACCTTTACCCTTTTGGTCCCGAAAAGTATCTGATACCGACGGGCCGGAACATTAAAAAAGCCGTCGGCATCGACGATATCCAGCGTATTTATGAGTATAAATCTTCAGACAGTACCAAAATGATGTACCGCGATTTCTGGATTTTTATTTACCTGGGCAACGGAATGAACGTCAAAGACCTGGCCATGTTGAAATATGAAAACATAGATGGGCGATTTATTCGGTTTCTCCGCGCCAAAACCGTCAATACTTCAAGGGTAAACCCTCAACTCATCTCTGTTTATTGTTCCGAAGAGATCCTACAGCTAATTGCCCGTTGGGGTAACTCGGACAAAAGTCCGGTTAATTATATTTTTCCCATTCTTACTGTCCACCAGGATCCGTATGAAAGACGCCATAAAATTCAGCTCTTCAATAAAATGATCAATACCTATATGTACGAAATCGGCGCCGAATTGGGTATTGGGCGCAAGCTGTCAACGATGGCTGCGCGGCATTCGTTTTCGACCCAGTTGAAGAGGACGGGGATCAGCGTAGAAGCCATCCAGGAGCTGCTGGGGCATAAAAACTTGAAAACTACCATGAACTACTTAGACAGTTTTGAGGATGAGTCAAAGGCGAAGCAGGTTGAGAATTTGTTGCCGTTTAGAAAGAAGCTGCAAGCGGCCGATGGAGTTTCCGCAACTTAATTTGCGTCAATTATTTTGTGAGAGTTATATAACTTTGCGCTTGTCTATAATTATTGCAAGCCATGGGGGAAGATCAAAATATCGAATATAAACAAGCCTGGAGGGACGAATACCTTAAATGGATATCTGGTTTTGCGAACGCGCAAGGCGGGAAAATATTTATTGGAATAGATGACGATGGCAAGGTGACCGGCGTTGAGGAGTATAAGAAGCTAATGGACGAGATACCGAACAAAACCGTCAATCATCTGGGTTTGGTGGTTGATGTGAACTTGCGTAGAAAATCAAGGAAACATTATTTGGAAATAGATGTGCCAGTAAGCAGCGTACCTATTTCTTACCACGGTGCTTATCATTACAGGACTGGGAGTACCAAACAGGAATTAAGGGGAACATCCTTACAGGAGTTTCTACTGAAAAAGATTGGTAGGACATGGGATGACTTGACTGTGTCCGGAAAAGCAACCCTGGCTGATCTGGATGAAAAGGCTATCTCTTACTTCCTTCAATTAGCTCTTAAGAGCGGTCGAATTCCGACGAATGCTGACAGATACAACAAGTTAGAGCTGCTCGAAAATCTAGAGCTGGTCAATGATGGAGGCGAATTGAGAAATGCTACGCTTTTATTATTTGGAAAAAAGCCGATGAAGTATTTCCTTTCCAGTTATTTCAAAATAGGGAGATTCGGTGAATCGAATGCTGATCTGAGATTTCAGGATACGGTGGAAGGGAATATCTTTGAAATGGTTGATAAAGTGATGGAGCGGTTAAAGGAAAAGTACCTGACTTCTCACATTTCCTATAATGGATTGCATCGGGTTGAATCTCTTGAATATCCCGAGGTCGGGCTTAGGGAAGCATTATTGAACAGCTATTGTGCATAAGGATTATACGGATAATAGCACTATACAATTGAGCGTATATGATGATAAGTTAATTTTATGGAATCCGGGAATACTCCCTTTTGACATTACCATAGATGAACTTAAAAAGAAGCACCCTTCCCGCCCGAGAAACAGATATATAGCGGACATATTTTTCAGGGCAGGCTATATTGAATCCTGGGGGCGGGGCATTGAAAAAATGATTGAAGCGTTTAAGAAGGCCGGACTTCCTGAGCCTATATTTGAGGAATTAGCTGGTGGGCTTCAGGTTACGCTGTTGAAAGATATTTACACGGAGGAATATTTACGGAAGCTGGATTTGAGTGGCCGGCAAATCAAAGCGATAATTTACACAAAAGAACATAGAAAAATATCCAATAAGGTCTACCAGCAACTATTTAATGTTTCTCGAAATACGGCTTCTAATGATCTTCAGCAGCTGGTGAAAGCGAAATTGCTTATATCGAATGAACAAAAAGGAGCGGGGGCATTTTACACTATCAGGGGAATTGCCCAATAATTGCACAAATTGCACAATTGGTGCCCAACTCTTTCAAAACCGAAACCGCTGATAAATGGACGAATGACCATATATTACACCGGCAGTCTGGCTTCTGTTTAAAGATCCCGAGATTCGAGAGCACCTGGCAATAACCCTGCTGAAAGATGTTTTATTCTGACAGTTCGCGTTGCCGGTGTCGATAATTTTGAGAAGGATAGCGATGTCCTGGGCCTCAAGCCATTATGCTATCTCATAGAGCAGCGGTAGGAATTAATTTAAAATTCGCAAATCGCGTATTGTGAATTGAGTTCGTCCTGGTTTCGATCTCTAAATCGGAAGATCAAAGAAGGTCTTAATTGTTAAAAGGAACCGCCCCAAATCCTCCCCCTCAGACCATATCTTACGCTTGACGAAAATGGAATGGACAAATCCCGTTCCAAATTTTCCAGTGTTTCCTGTTGCGTCTTGGTAATTTTTACTGGAGGTCTGCGCAATAGGGCTATAAGGTCCTCAAGGGTAAATGGCACTCCATCGTGCTGAAATGCAAGAGCACCTTCGATAAAGTGACCAAAATTGAGACCGACTTTTTTCCATCTTGTGTTTCGCGTGCATAGTCTTTGGCGTTTTGCACCAATTCCCATATCCAACGACTTTGCTTTTCCTTGGGTATCGACTGCAAATTGTCGAGGTCCTTGATAATATCTCTCGCCTCCCTTTCCTCGCGCTGAAAATTAAGAATATCTTGAACAGATCTTTCGGGTAAAATTTCGGACATGGTTTAAACTTTCATTTGCAAAATCAGAATTTCGTCTTGACCATCGCATCCATGACATTCAACGCTTCGAATGCAACGCCCGTCTCTATCATGATTTGCCGGGTCTTTGCCGCATTCCAAAATGGATGTGTCAACAAAAATATACGGTCCGCGTTCTTGAGGAAATGATATCCCCTATTGCTTTCTCGCTTTGCGTCAAGCTTTCTCTCAAGGATGTTCAATAAAATGTTGCTCAGGTAGCCACTCCAATGCGGCTGATCAAAATCCAGTTTGTATTCGGCGTCGCTCGCCAATCCCGCAACATCAAGCGCTACTCGCCAATTTAGCAGGGAATGATGCCGCTGGTTGTAGTAGTCTCTAAGACAATCGTAACAGGATGAACCGCAATTGGTCTCATGTGATGGTTTCATCAGGATTTCATTGTGTACCCTTCCGCCAGGCAAAAGAGCGTTGATAAAGGTTTGGGTAGAAATCTCCACATCAGTCAATCCGTTCAGGTAATTGCAGTACCCGGCTCCGTTTTCAGCTTTTTCCACAATAAAGATCTCCGCCACTGATTCGCTGGTAGCCCTACCATTACCTGATTCGAGTTTTGGGGATACCCGATAACCGACATCAAATTCATTTGTCTCAATGTCCAGGCGGTCGCAGATCGATTTCCTGATCAGGAATGCCCACGATAAGAAGGCCGCCTTTAGCCGCGGGTCGAATGGATCAAGTTGGCAATAGTTATTTGTCAAACTTATCGAGAGGGTGATCACGCCGGTATGTCTTGTCGCCAGAAAGGCATAATCGTCCTCCCGCGAAATATTTCTTTGGTCTGCTAATAAGGAGCGCATAGCCCACCGCTCCGTATCGGCGATTTTCCCCAACTTAAACAGCTTTCCTTGGTTGTCATTTATTTGATGGACAATACCTTCCATGGGAACCCGATTTGACCGGATCGATAAGTTGTTAATGTTTTTAAAATTGACCAGGTTTGAATTGGGGTCCAATGTTATTCCACTCGCCCGGGGCGCCCATTCGAATGTTCCGTCAAAATCGGCAGTCCTCGCGCCGTAGTCCGTGCAAAATCCAAGTGGCGAACAGGCCTGTATACTATCGAGATCATCGCCACAAATAATGCAAGAACTTAGTCCCGATTCGATGAATATGGTTGCGCAGTTAGGGTTTTTGCATTTGAGTATACCTCCCTGAACCAGGTTTCGTCCATCCACTTCTTCGATCTGATGCCCCTTCACCGGCACGTAGTGAACGACGCCAACCGGAGCAATGAGTTCCTTGTCCTTTACAACCTCGTTTCCCGGGGCAAATTCAGAGATGGCAATGTCCAAATTCCTGTCGATCGATCTTTGCGGCGGCAGTTTGTCAGGCCGTTCTCGGTATAGGAATCGCGTTTTTGTCGGAAAGCCAAACATAGGCAAGTGACCAGCGTTTGCCAGCCGCTCGCTTAATGCAACTTGCGGATAGATGTTATTTTTCTTTACTACTTCGTCGATTTTGTCTACTAATTTATTTTTCACTTCCTCCGCCGCTTTCGATGCGTTAATAGAAAGATGGGTGCCAGTCATCAGCTTTGCAGCGATATCACCAATTAGCGAAACATGTTGGTTGATCCAGGTGCAAACCAACGGCCTATATTCCGGCCACCTATGGGCTTTCCCAAATTCTCCGTGTACATTGTCCGTTCGTTCGTCGAATTCGAAAGGAATGGGGGAGAAACAGTGACGCAGTACTTCCTTGTTAAGGATGCGATAGAAGATCTCCTCGCGGGTGAGCTCCAGATAGGGGTCGGGCGGGATGCTCGATACCATGCGATGGGACTGAGCATAGTGGGTTTGGTCGTGACTGTTTCCCCTGGCAATCGTAAGCGCTATAGATAGCGGGCGTCCCCTCCGGCCTGCCCGGCCTACCCGTTGTTGGTAATTAAATCGTTGAGGTGGGACATTGCCCATCATGACAGCCAGTAGCGAGCCGATGTCGACCCCAGCTTCCATTGTAGTTGTAACACTTAGAAGATCAATGGCTTGAACTTTCTCCACTTCTCCGTCCAGTATCCGATCCTGGAAGAGCCGTTGGCGGTCCCTTGCTTCTTGTTTGTCCGTCTGCCCGGTTAGTTCTTCGCAATGAAGCCGGCTTGGCGAGGATCGAATGATATTCGCAATGTGGATGTAATAGTTGTCGTCGTTGTTGATGTCTTCTTTGGTCAGGAGTAAAGGTTCTCCAAGATGGTGATAGCATTCTATGCATACCCCGGCACTCGCATGAAGGTGAATGGTGCCGCAAACCTGACATTTCCAATATCGATCGCCTTCCGCTGCGGGCTGAAACAATAGCCCGTCTCCGGTTAAGAGTATAGTGCTCCTGTTTCTTATCGTACCACTTTCAGCCAGGATTGTTATTGTCTCGTTTTTTGAGAATATTGGACGACTCGCGCGCCTGCAAACATGCTTGGTGTATTCTTCCAGATTTGCCGGCCGGGAACTCGGATTCCGAATATTCGATCCCTCTATCCGCCAGTTTTCCCCAAGTATGCGAAGCGCGCTGGTCAGATATTGCGCCATGAATGGGTCAGCAGGCGCTTTTTCAGCCACAATATGTCCTTGTTTCAAAGCTTCCATGGAGCGTTTATTGTGCGCAAAGAGGGAGATCATGATTTCCCTGATGCAGGATCCTTCAATTCTTTCATGAAGGGCCGTCGCAACGACTCCAAGTTTAATCAGTTTGAAGTTAGGTTGATCAAAATCGTAGTTCTCCCGCCAACCCGCGTTGAGACTGGGCGCCGGTCCCCCGGGGTTCACGCCAATTTCAAACAACCCATTGACTACCGCAGACTGTATCCGATCGAGCCTGACTTTTCCCTTTTGGGTGAAATATTTTTCGATTGCCTCCACAGACCCACCCATAAACATCTTATAAAGGATATCCTTGTATTCAGGTACCGAATCACCAAGTTCCCTTACTCGATCTTGTTCTTCGGTCGTTAGATTGCCCCTGTCTCGCCAATATCTCTCAAGGAGGTCCTTCTCGTCAGACCTCACATGTAAGTTGTTCAGCAAGATCGCCCTTACTGTATCCCGATAATGGTCCATCTCGACACCGGCTGCCAATTTCGCCGCGGCTTGTCTGCTATCGGAGAATAGTACCAGTTTTGGTTTGTCTTCGTTGGTGGAGTGGTGTTTTATAGCCCTTAACAGGGAATCCGCCATGAGTTGGTTGACTTTCTGGACACCCGTATAGTGTTTGAAGATCGGCGTTATTTGATTTTTACTTCTGGGATCGTCATAGTTGTCACAGATGGCGCATTTGTTCGGGTAGGTCGGTGCATAGTCCGGTGGTTGCAAAAAGACCATGTATTCGCCAATCGAGCTCATTTTGATAGATCCGTCTTTGGAATTGTAGTAGCATTTATGCCAATTGTCTTTTACCGGCGCAGTGGTGGGAAGAACGGAGAGCATGACTGGTGAGTCATCATAAGGCTCCATTTCAATCGAAATATATCGCCCATCGCGCCGGCCCGCCACCACCGCCTTTTTCTCCCATCCCGATAGATAGATTTCTCCACATTGGCTGCAAAGTAATGCTTCAAGGACCACACTACCACAGATACAGTTTATTTGTGGCTTCCGATATAGTTTACCGATCTTTCGTCCACCAAATTGAAACCTTGGATCAACTTCGCTGCATGCAGGGTTTGAGCATGCCCATAATCCATCAATGTTGCGAAAAAAAAGATGCGCCCGAACAGGTTGCACGGCATTTTTCGATTCATTCGTTATTTTGGAAAGTCCTATTAAAAGCCCTTCAATAGATAAAAGCGGTTGTTCATTGTCAACAAATAACACCTCCGCTAGTTCGTAAACGTCTTTTGCAAAGGGCAACTTAGCCTTCAATAAGTCAATCGTATTGTCTTTCGCAAAAAGGGCAGCGACAACTGCCGGATCGGTGTCGTCGGAGATTTTTGCGTAGGCGGTAGAATTCAGTTTAACATCCGAATAAATGTTGTCCTCCCGCTTTCGGTCGCTGATGATGGAGAATTTTTCCTGAAAAGTACCTTGATCGAGGCCGAAAAAACCGGTTATAAATTTCTTGGTCCGCTCACTTTCCTGCATCGACGCACTGGAACTCAAAAATTGCACTTGCGAGGAGTCAGGCTGCAGCCCTAGTCGCAATAACAAGATCTTTATCAGATAGGCAACTTCGGTACCGCCAGTACCTCGATAAGTATGAAGTTCGTCGACAACCAAGTGAAAAATGTTACGCTTATCTTCCTCCAACCACTGCCTGGTCTGATCAAAGATGGAGTCCTCTTGTTCCCTCATGAGCATGATATTCAACATGCTATAGTTGGTGATCATAATGTCGGGCGGGGTGTCCTGCATGGTCCAGCGATCCCAATTTTCGGCATCCACCCCCTCATCCATGTTGGTGACATCATATAAATAATCGTCATTGCCAAACTTTTCAGCCTGCTTTTTGGCTGCATTCCATTCGTCCCTTAGTTTTTTCCGGGTCGCATTGTATTCGTTCCTTTTGCTGTCAGATTTCCTGCCGCTTACAGGGGTTATTCCCGTGTAGCGACCGAAGGTTATTCTCGGTTTATTGGGGTATTTTTCGAGTTCTGCCAAAGCGGATTGACTACTCAAGCTTCGACGAAGCCGCCGCATTTGATCCTCTGCCAGCGCATTCAGCGGGTACAAAATTAAGGCCCGAACAGCAGCCGGTCTTTTCTCAGTCGCCCGAATTTTTTCCAGGAAGATGTCGTACAGTAAAGGAAGTAAAAAACATTCGGTCTTTCCCGATCCCGTACCCGTCGTCGCGACGATATTTTTTCGCTCGACCAGCGCTTCCTTTATAGCATCGAACTGGTGTCGGTATAATTTGCTTTCCGTTCCATTTCTATTCGGAAATAGCCCTTTGATAGCAAAATCAGCGAACCGACTATCCAGACTCAGGTCTTCCAATGCCTTTCTGATCGTACAATACTCAGCATACCTGGGAACAAGTTCAATGATGGGCGGCTTACAGATGGCGTCGGGCTGTCTAAAAAGTTCTTCCCTTTCTACTTCCAGCAGTTTTTGTTTTATTGCTAGTGCAGTATTGATGTACTTTAAATAAAGACTTTGTAAGTCTTGCCAAATTTTCAACGGATTGTTCATATGGTTGATATAGTGTCACTCAATATTTGATTCAGCTTTCGCGCGGCAGAGGATGTTATGGCATATTTGCGGGCTCGTAAATCGGCGTTTTCATTTTCACCCAAGGCGGTGTTTATATATAGAAGCCTTTCAAGAATTACTGGAAAATTCCGCAGCTTGACCGTTAAAGTCTCATTTTGGAGGTCATAGCACAATTGCCGCCTTCGACGTATGACCGCCGAATCGACAAAAAACGCCGCCATCTGGTAGCCGTCAATATTTTCTTCCCGCCTGGGGATAGTAATCCAGTTGCCGCCGTACCTCAAATAGCACTGAGAATAGGGGTGCGGGGACATCCGATAAACGCCGTCCGGCGTTGATTTTTCGGCGGGTACAAAGCCCTGATCGGACCGAACCTGAAATGCATCTGTATTGATCAATTTTGCCTTGTCCCAATTTATAATGACGGACTCCAATGTTGCCATCGACGTCAAGACAGTCTGTAAGCGAAATGCTTGAATCGGAACCTTAGTTCTTTTCAGCTGATCAAGCGTTTCTTCGGTTCTGGGCATAATTGCCGTACCCCGCTTCACTCCATACTTTTCAAGCGCGACAGGGCCAAAAACACTTGCCAATGGCAGGTTTGTCAAATAAAACTTCTTTCCGGCAGACAAAGCATTAGAAGGTGAAAGCCCGATATTATTTTGGGGCATGAATTCAATTGATCCTTGCACCATTAACGACCTCATCGCTTCCCGCCCTTTTCGCAGATAGTCCTGTTCGTCCGGCCCACAGAGGTACTTGCAAAGCCGCTCGATGCTTTGCAATGAGCGATGCGCTTGTGGTTTCATCCACAGGTATGTCATAATTCCTTCGGCTATTCTATCTGCTGTCATATTTGTTTGAAATAAAGCTCAATCTCGTTTGGCACTATTTCCGAATGCCCAGAAAGAAGCTCGAGCGGCAGTTGTTTTTTCAGGCCGGGCGTATTGAAAGTAGGTTCAAATGTGCCTTTCATAGTTCCTGCCCATTTGTGAAACACCGATCTTGAAAGGGGTAGTCCCAGCGAGTCGCCTTCCGCATTTTTGGATTGAAGCGGGCTGGCAAACAACCAAAAGTTCCGTGGCCAGCCCGTGTCCGTCCCTGGAAGCTTCTGTCGCATGTTTATTACGAGGTCCAGCAGCGGCCTGGCGTAGCATTCGATGCTACTAATGTTGAAGTCTTGTAACAGAAAAAAGTGAATTTTATCCGGTTGGTCGTTGGCGGAGGTCCAAGCCTCACCCAGGCCGCTTTTAAAGAATGATTCAAATTTGACCCAATCGACTTCGGCCTGTTGCACAAATACCTTCGCATTGTTTGTTAGCTGAGCCAGGTATTTAGGAACATGCAGGTCGTCGGTTAAAAAGCATTGGTGTTTTTTTAGTTTATAGACGATACTCAATAGATGGGTTAAATAGCCATCTTTGCCGCCCAGCTCAGTGGACTCCTTGATCGAATGGATAAAATCGGCTAGGTGAGCGTAGGCCTCAAATTCACCAGTATAATAATCTTGTTCTTCAAAAGTCTTCAAAGGAGCACGCCCATCCATCGCCGTAACAATGGACTGAGTCCTAATATCTTTGATCAACCGATCCTTTTCCGTTGCAAGATAGGAGGCATCTTGATTTAAGGCTAGATTTGATGCGGCGAGCGTTTCTCCATCTTCTTTTAGTCGATTTCGTTTCAAAGTCAGCTGCGCTATTTCCGTTTCAAGGGCCTGTTTTTGCTCCTCAAATGGGGTGATCAGTTCTTTTTCAAGTTCGCCCCGCACCTTGCCCATGGCGAGGTCAAATTGTGCGGTGTATCCCGGGGACAGCCGGGAAAACTTTTTCAAATCTTCCAGCTGTAGTTCAAGATTTGTCAGATGGCCAAGCGCCCTTTTTAAGCGGGCGTTATCAAGGTCTGTATCCCTTTGAACGTCGAGCGCCTTTTTTAGCGTCGGAATATCGATTTTGACGGATGCGTTGAGCAACGGTTTGATCCATTCGCCCAATTGAACTGGAGTCATGCAATCGATTTTGCATATTGATTCGCCAGGCATCGATAACAGGTAACTTCGATCTTTTACTGTCAACCTATTTGTCAAATCAAGCGCATATTTGTCCACTTCTGTGCCTGTTGCAGGTCTAATGCCATTTATGGTGGTCTTTAGCGGACCATAAAGATATTGGCTAATGCTAATGTAGAATTTACTGGAGTCTGTGGTGATATGGTCGCTTATATACCCCTGGTCTAATGCGCCTTCGTTCGCCAGCGCATTTGACGGGAGTTCGTAAAGCGGGAACCCCGTCAGCCGGAGTTCTTTATTTGTATCCAGCAAGTATTCATCATCATTGTCTGATTTGGTCCGGTCGTTTGGCCTCGCCCAAAATTCAACGAACGAGTAAATGGGATACTCAGTTTTTTTAAAAAACGACGGTGCGAATACATATCCATAAGGTGGAAAGAGATTTTTTATTTCCGCCCCATTCCTCGCGTATTCTCCATTTTTCTTGAATGCAATTACCCTGATTCTGCAGCTGTCAGAGCCTTTTTCTTCTTCGACAATGCCTTTTGCTTTAATTGGAGTCATATCAGCTAAACAATAGTTTGACGATGTTAGAATATTCGGGTTTTACTTTTTGCTGTTCATGCCGCCATTGCGCGATCTTTGATGAGCTGGTTGGGATATTAATCCTGCATCCCTCGAGGCTCGGCGATGACGATCCTGGAGTTAAATACCGCAAATTCCAGCCGCAGCCGGTTGGCGCGATTATGCTTGGTTCCGGCAGCTCTACGATATTAAATCCAAGGTCGCGATTCTCACTACTCCTGACTACATAGCTTCCAGGGATAACCGTGGACGGAGAATATGGTATCTTCCAGCCATTGGATATGATCACGTAGTCCCCGACGGCACTTATCTCGGGGCCAAACCCGGCGACGTAGGTATTGTCTTTCCCGGTCTTTATACCGCCCCAAAGTCTTGCCGAGGCCGGATTTTCGATATAGCGGCGAAGGATCGAGACATTATCCGCCAATAGTGCCGTCTCAAAAAGTGATATGTCATCTGCAATCTCCCATTCACGCAGACAGTGACGCAACAAAAAACGATATTCGGCCATTTTGGCTGTCTTAGCTACCAATACGTATCGTTTTTCTCCCTGGACTAGGTAGCGAGAGGCATGAAATTCATCGTCGGATAGTGAGGATTCTTGAAAGAAAGCAATTTCCCGAAAACTGTCAGGGATCATTGCCCTGGTTTTAGGGTCCCAGGAATTAACCTTTTGCAGGACATTTCTCGAGTTTGCAAGCAGATAGAATGCAGGAGTTTCGCTTTCGAAGTTTAACATCAAGTCTTCGAACGCGGCAACCGTACGAATGCGCAATTGTTTTTCGCCGAACTGAGTTTTTGTGGCCGCTTCCCATACCTTCCCATCCCAATGGTTGAAATGGTTGAAAAGTTGACGCAAAGCATTGTCTTCTTTTTCGAGGTTTTCGATAATCTTCCTTGCCCTGGTAGGTAGCGGGATCGCGGTCATGTTAGAGAGAAACTTCTGCTTAAAAAAAGAAAAGTGAACGGTCTCGCCTTTTAGGAAGTGGGCAAAATAAAACTCTGTGCATCGCTTTAGGTCTTCCTTTGTTAGCAGCGCCTGTGATTTGGGGAATTGTACGAAACGGCCGGCATGAGAAGTGGGGGCTGGGATTTGAATCTCCAGCCCAAACCCAAGCCGCAGGAATTCTACCGCGGACTGCCAGATTTGTTCCTGTATTGGTGTCCCGGTCCCATCCCCTACATATAGCGCCTGCAGCGTGTGTTTCTCCGTCAAACCAAGTAGTTGGCTCAGTCGGACGTTGTAATCCCTATGAGTAATGTCGTCGTCCGCTTCCATAAGCGTCGCAGCCAGGCATTGGATGGCCAAAAGGCCAAAATATTGCGGGATTTCTTTTTCAATCCTGAGCAAGTCATTCCAGGATTGCTTGAGTTCAGCAAAGGCCTGGATGTCTTGGATGGAGCATATTTTCTCAACATCCTCGGTTGTGATACCAAGGTCACAAAATGAAGTACTATTCCTTAGCGTATAAAATTGAAAGATGTGACAGTTAAATGCTTCGTAATTCATTTTTCATTAGGATTGTTACCGATCTAAAGGCTTAAGTGAATAAACACATATAAGCATCGAGACCTGGCAAGCAAATGGAGGTTTACTTTGATTCTCATCGGTATAAACGATCAAAATTGCACTCTGGCGATCTATTCAGCTAGGTTAGTAAAAAAATTTGATACTTTAAAGGGTGTTTTCACTAATGTCGTATACTTAAGCAAAAAAAGGTGTTTTCACGGTGTGGTGACGGTTGGTAATGAATTAATTGCCATAAAAGGAACAAGGGGGTGCCATGATCCCGAATCTATATTATACGGTTAATTACAAAATTTCGCCTCGAAAAGGCTTTATTTTTAGCAAGATGCTTTTCCAGAGTATGGAGACGCTTCCGGCGTTGTTGAAAACACAATTAGTCGTTTGCAAGCCCTTTCCGGGACAAGGGTAGCCGATTTGTTTATTTGATAGTGCTTTGAATTTGGATCGATTTGAAAATTAATTAAAAAGTTTTACAATTCGCGTATTTAATTACAGATAGATATAGAAATGTATACGGAGTTATGTGCAAAAGATATAAACTTAAACGCTGTAGCTACTGGCCGAGTATGGGAGGGCGTGGTCAACAGGGCGGCTTTTTGATGGAATGACCTACTATAGTATAGGGCCGACCTGCAGTATAGTCTCGGTTTTTTTTTATCTTTCATGACTAAAATCATATCGGATCCCAATTAGCTATATGGCCAGAAGAAAGGCGGATTTTACGGACAAGATTAAGATAAGACTTGCCTCAAGAGTAGGCTGGCGGTGCTGCTATCCCATGTGCTGGCGGGCTACGGTCGGCCCTGTATTGGACAATGACGATGAGGTTTCCACTTTGGGAAAAGCAGCGCATATTTATGCTGCGGGGGAAAAGGGGCCGCGTGCCAATCCTCATATGACCCATGCGGAGCGTGCGCATATTTCCAATGGGATCTGGTTATGCGATGCGCATGCCGATCTGATAGATCGTAATCCCCTGGAGTTTTCTGCTAAAACATTATTGAGATGGAAACTGGATGCTGAAAGGAATGCCTTCAAGGTTTTAGAGCGGCTGGACAAATTTCGCGCGCCTATGGCTGAGACCCTGGTGGCGATCACCGGGAGATTACATTTCCTGGGTGTATGGTCGGCGGCCGAGGAGCATCTTTATGAGTTCACAATCGAGCAGATTATAGGTGAGGAAGAGATGGACCTGCAAAGGCTGATCATGGAATTTGACCGGGAGCCGTTGTGGGAAAAGTATCTTGCTATTGAGTCGCAGGGTGAGGGAAGGCCTTTGGACGGCTTTTCCTGGAAGATCAACGACGAACGGAAGTATGTGGTCAGCTGCCGGATACGGTCCAGGGCGCCCCGGCGCAGTCCCCACAGTCTTCCGATGGCTATTACGCTGGACCTGGATGCACCGGATGCTTATAAATCCTATGGTTCTAAGGGGTGGGACGCGACAGACGGTAGGCACTCCTGGCAAAAAAGCGGTGGCAAGAGCAGGTTTACGGGAGAGAAAAATATTTTTAATACGTTGACACTTTCAAAGGATTAATTTTGGATTTTAGTAGGAAACAAAAATAGTATATACAATGGCAGCGGGAGATTATTTACCATCCTTTTTCGAAATTTATATTGATACCGACGAGAATTTGAATAGTCTAGCTGAATTGTCGCCTCACACTCAAGGCCTTTACCATCATGAGTATTGCCATTTTATTCAAGACGTCACAACAACCTTTGGTATTCTGAAGACTTGGAATGTCTATGACAGGTTGCGGCAATTTGTTTTTTCTATACAACATGAGGCAGAAGTAATTCATATACCACTACATAACGAAGAACGAGAACGGCAACAGCGGTATCTCGATTTTATTCAGCGCCTTATCGGAAGTCAAAAAGTTCTTAATAGATTGATAGATGACAAATTTGATTTAGTGGAAGTGAACTTAAGCGAAGATCCCGAAATAAATGAAATGATTCCAGGTCTCAACGCTCAACACGTACACCTGACAGTACGTCAACCAGATTTGCCCGACAAAATCTACCGATTTGGAGAGCGAGCCATTTCTGAAGGCATGGTGTATCTAATAGAATCGAAATTTTATACCCTTCCGAAGCCAAGCCGATACCCCTACTTAATTGCGCAGGAACTTGCTAGATTCATATTCCCGGTCATTGCTGACAGTAACGAACTCCTGTTCGCGTTATGCGATATTGCGCTCATGCATCCAATGCCTGGATGGGCCTATTTTCACCTTTTAAACCGAATGAAGGCCGAGAACTTAATCCCTGAATCAGGAAGAGCATTGATAGACTTTGGGCGTAATGAATATGTGCAGTTAGGCTGGAACATTGCAGGACAAGTTGAAACTGCGATAAATGCAACGGAACACATTTCTCAGCAGTTATATGGACATCCCCACTTCGAAAAAACTTTGCAATGGTTCCAGACGATCGTCCTACGCGGTCATTCCATCAGAAGGGAGAACCCGTATTTCTTTCTTGACCTTTATAAAGACGATACCCCCCTAGGAGGACATTTTGCCTTCATCTGGTATAACCTGGGAGGGCCGCACTGTATCAATAGAAATTTTGAAAGAAGCATGAGACCCCCTGCGGGAATGGAGGCTGACATTGGAAGAATACATCCCCAACACCTCAGAATTAGCTGGCAGCTCAATCGTTTTCTGCTGAACGGAAGAATTGACTGTCAACTTCAGGATGTTTGTAGGCATTCGGAACCGAATGTTACCGACGACCGGTGCGAGGAACATCCCTGGCGAAGGATCGAAGATGCCATGGGATGCCCTTATGCGGCGGCGTGGGTTATTTATGGGTTCCATGAGCGGCAATTTCTTTTAGGCGAAATCCAAATTCCAGAAGCCACATAATGGGGATTTGCATTAGCTAGGGGCGGCCTTTTTGGGGCTGAATTCCGGTAAATACAATGCATTGTAAGGATTACCTCTGTCCGGTGTGGTTAGACTGGAAGTCGGCTACTCTGCTCAATTGGGCTATGAGACTGAGTAACATACGAGCTTAGTAAGAGATAACCTTCGTCGAGCGGAAGTCAATTAAAATTTGAGCCACCTCTTGCTTGTAGTGGACAGGCTGTCTAGCTATAGATAGTTGAATGTGATTTAATATTTATTTGAGTAGGCGATGGCCCAATTAATGCAGCGACCTTCGTCTAATCTCATAATAGGTGTTTAACTTTAATTGGGATATAGTGGTAGCCGGAATATCCTCCGTTAGCACATATTTCTCGATCAATTCAAAATGGGAGCGCTCACCGATAACTTCCAAGAGGTGGCAAAGTACTTGCAAACCAACATAAGAACCATTTGTTTCAGAAAAGCGGAATAAAGCCGTTATGATTCTTTCGGTGGGTATTCCCCGTCGAATTCTATGTTCGTTGAACGAATATGCCTGTCCACGAATATTTCTGGTGGGTAGCTCTTTCAATTCCTCTACGAGGTCTGCGTCGGTTGGCCAAAGCCGTTTTTTCTCTTCGTCCTCTAATAAGGGATAAAGGTGGTTGATAAACCAATCTTGCCAGCCTCTGCGTATACAGGCATCGGCGAATTCCCGTTTGCTAAAATCATGGAGTAGTGGAAGATACGGCAATAAACTATCCAACTGTTCTATGGTCAGTTTGTCGCGTCGATCTTCATAGAAGGCGCCATAAATATTGTGCAGATGCTGAAACGATTGGCTGAGCAATGTTAAATTCGATCGCTCCTCAAGGCTCAAAGGGTCTGAACCAGGGGCATAGACAAATGTACCATGCATCATCCTTCCATATTCCTCTTGGAGGTTGTCCCAGTTGGAAAACCCTAAGGTATTGATTTGCTCCTCTGCCAATTTTCTCGTGGCCGGCGTGGAGAGGTACAAGGCGGTGGGAATGGCTTGCCAGCATATCTTTAGTTTCTCCCAGTTGCCGGTCAGGATAGTACTGCTATCGACGTCGGGAATCATAAGCAGCAGGTTCCAAAAGTATTCCCTAAAGCGACGATTTCGAAAAAACTCCTCCTTCTGCAATAAATCAAGCAGAAATGATTGGAGGTCTGGACTCCAGATTTTTTCTAGCTTCCAAAAGAATTTGTTGATCGAAATATCGCGCTGGATGGCTTCCCTCGCCTGGTTATCCCCCAGGGAAACCCGGATTCGGATTGACCGCTCGAAGAGCGCCGTGTCGTCGGGGGTAATCTTTCTACATTTGAAGATAACATCTTGTTTAGGGGCACGTATCTTCCAAAAGTCAAAGGCCAGTTTCCGCCGCGGCGTTGATTTACCTTTATCTTTCCATATACATTCCAGAGCACTGAGCGCTGGATCAGAAAGCGTTATCTTTCGGCTTCGGTCGGCCAATCGCCAACCGAGCGTTACAGGGACACGGGGCTCTTCCGTGGTTGGCTCCGCTTCGGCAAAGTTACATAGAAAATCTACCGCGAACGTTACCGCGGTAGCAGAGTCGACTCCATCAAAGACGTTCGCGATAATGCGGGCGACCGGTCGATTGGTTAGGCCGATGTCGGCGAGTAACTGGATCTGTTCTTCGGAGAGTGACCATTGGGTATTGGAAAAGGTGGAGAAAAACTCGCTAACTTCATTTCTACTGTGGTATCTTGGATCCCTAGGTACTTTACTCAATGATAGGAAGAATGACAGGGAGTCTTCCACGATCGCTCTATGTCTTGCTGCCGCTGACTGAAGGATGCCCCATAAATAGTCGCCGTATTCATCTTTGTTGGGAGAGGACTTCCAAATGAGGTATTGCATGTTGATAAGTTCATCGCTTTGGAGAAAGCCGCACAATCGAAAAAGCGAAGTTCGGAATTGGGGGTTAAAAGTTTCATATGCGATCGATTGAATGGTCGATATAAACCGGTCGCAGTAGTTCAGCTGGACATGATTTATGACTTGATCGCGCCAGTGATTTCGGACATACGGTGACGTCGACTCACCAAATGTGAAATATTGCAAAGCGCCCAGCAGATCGCCGCTCCGAAATTTTGCCAGCGCGATTTCAATGGTTATGGGTAGAGTGTGGACGACATCGTTTATGTTGGGAACATCAAACTGCAACAAGGATAGCCCAATTTGTCGAACTTCTGGAAGGAGCCAGGTAGAGTCGGCATGCAGGCGGTGCCACGGCTGGATACTCTGGGCAAGCAGCCCCTTTTTCGAACTACTCGCTGGATCTTGCGCGAACTTTAGTGCCGTAAAGACGGACAAGGGGTTCATCGACATGAGCACATCGCAGTCGGCTTGAGTGAGGGAAGCTGTGGCGGCTGTAATGGCGGCGATTTCGGCAAAATAGGGATCGGCGACAATTTCCCGATATTCATCTATGTTCTCCAATAACAGCTGGAAACCCTTTGCCAGTATCGTGTCTCGTATTCGATCGTGTCGGTAAATGATGTTGCCGCTAGCGTCAAAATGAAAAAAGGTTTGATCGGCTTGTAGCAAGTTCAGGTGGTTGGGGACGTTCGTGTCAGTCTTAAACCAGCGTTGAATGTCGTCGTAATGGGGATTCAGCGTTCTTTGCACCAGCATTATTTTCCCAAAGGTGGCCAGGCTTTTAGCGAGGCTATAAACGGGAATGGTATGCCTTTTCGATAGCTGATTAATCGTTGCGTCCAGGAATAAATTGAGGAGGTAGATGCTCTTGCCCATGTTGGCACGAAAAGAGGCTGCGGTAGACAGCCCGTTACAATATAGACCGATCAGCAAAAGGTCGCCGCCCAATTCCTTTACAATACTCCGTTTCGTGGAGTTGGACAGCGATATAGGTAAGGCGGCCGCGTATTTTTCGACGACCTTTGTTGCGTCGTTGGCGTCAACAGTCGGAATGGTCCGAATAGAGTCTGGTCCCTCCTTATCCGAGGGGTCCATCTCCCAGTGTTTTGGCCAAACCGGGCAAATAATTTTGAACGGGAAGGACGCGGGTGTCCGGCTCCAAAAGCGGAGATGGGTGATGACGGAACGGGGACTGGGACAGCGATTGACGTCGTCTACAACGATCATGACTTTCTTATCAACGAGTTGGGATAACAACGTGTCAGTAACATAGAGACCGGAATAGTCACTTTGAAGCTGTTGGATGAGCGCTCCAGGTAGGGAGTGCGAGGCGATAGCTATCTCTGGTTGGATTCGAAGGCAAAGGACCCCTTGGCTGGAGAGGGTGGTCATGCAGGTATAGAGTGCCGTGCTTTTGCCCAGTCCTGAGTCGCCTAATAATAGACAAAAAGGATTTGGTTCATTATAAATATCCAGAATTAGTTTCTCCCGGTCTTGTAATTGGGCTAGGAAGTCATTATTGATCGAAGATTCCAATCGGTATCTTTCGATGTTGTCAGTGGCCATATCTCTGAGGAGCTCCTTGGAGATAAGTTCTTGTCGAATGCCGAGATATTTGTATCTCAGGTATTGACCGTGGCCGGTATTGTCTAGGAAATGGCTGATAGTAGAGTTCTCGGCAATAACTATCGACAGATATTCTTGCGAAGCAAAATTTGCTACCTTTTTTGCCAATTCGTCTGAAATCGGTTGATGGGTGACGAGGTATACTTCAAATGTTGCGGTTGGACGAATTTCGCGAATGGCGTTTATTTCCCGTAGCGTTTTGGGTAAATCGCCCAGTTTCTTTTCATTTTCACTAAACCACTTGTAGTCTAAGTTGGAGTCATTGATAGTATATTGAACATGCGCAAACTTATTCTTTGCGTATTCGGTGAACCCGTCCACCTTTCCCTTGATGGTTTCGCCCTTTTCGTTTCGCCC
>Ga0247778_1000728_pt1 | contig 28748 bp, 24 predicted proteins | sample UWRJL049202B5_FD_179939 | JGI IMG/M metagenome (GOLD analysis project Ga0247778, IMG submission 179939) | Plant litter microbial communities from Arlington Agricultural Research Station in Wisconsin, United States - UWRJ-L049-202B-5 | ecosystem: Environmental > Terrestrial > Plant litter >...
CGATACAGAAGCTGGAAGGGGGACTAGAAGAAGTGCTGCAAGGACTTCAGATGTTGAAGCCAGGTTCGATTTCTGGAAAAAAATTAGTTGCCTTAGCCAATTGAAGTTATGAGGAGCCCTGTTGGAAAAGCTGTTCGGAACCATTGGCGAACCTAGGTAATGTCGAACCAGATGTCACGTGTTTGCCCCCTTTTTTTAGTCTCGGCAGGGTTATTGTCAAATTAATTCTTCTCAGAGAGCACTTTTCAACCCTTCCCAACCCTCTTTCCTATTTCATCCTAAATTGTTACAATATTTTAGAACGAGTAAGACACCAGACGAAAACACGCACAATATAATGGAGTTGATTATTGGCTGCGACGCAACTTCCTCTCATTTCACTCCTCAACCTCCAGACGTGTGTTTCTGAAACACATAAGCATCCGTGCATCGTTCAAATATATTTCAGCGTCTCTTCCATTTCAGCCTCCCTCACCCCCATATTCAAATGGATGCGTGCCCACGACTTTTAGTTTCACTGTTTTGCCCTTCTTTTCTTGAGCAGTCTCGAGCGGCAAGCTTTTACAGAAAGTAGCGACGTCTTCTTTGTAGAGGTTGGTGTCAGGTCGTTACTAAGATGACTTCATCTTGAGCCTTTGGGGCGGTCAGAACCATGATTGTCAAAGGTGATATAATTGCCAAAATACATACGATTCTTCTTCCTCAAGTTAAGTTTCCGGGCAGAAGCAAGGATATCTTCTTGCTCGACCACCAAATGTCCCAGCGGACCCGGATGTTTCTCTGACTTGATCCAAACAAATAATATTCGCAAATACAGCCTTGACACTTTACGGTGTCTCATCTCTCGACACACATCATTTCTTGTTGGAATCCGGCGAGTCCCATGGATTATGTTGTACTTGTCACTACTACAAGGCTAGTCGGCGAAATTGAGCTATGGACTACGAAGTCAGGAGAAATAAGAAGATGCATTCCAGATCAAGACGTCAAGGTTGGGGAGGAGGATGAGAGGAAAGAAGGCATACTTACAGCGGCCATGAACGCTTTGAAGATCGTTCTTCCCCCTTCTTTCAATACATCAACATCTCTCTTCTTCCTCCCATTTACAACGTTAGGTCAAAAATCGTGGAATTTTGCGAAGGTCGGAAGAGCACTTTCAACACATCAACAGCTCTCGACTTTCTTCCTCTTCCTCCCGTATACAATGTGTGTCAAAAAGGTCGATTTAGGTTGAAGTGGAGCTCCAAGCTTGGTGGTAATTTGAGAGGGAGGAAGGAGAGGGGTGTATAGTCGGGTTGTGAGGAATGAACATCGTGTGATATTGATGTGGGACTAATAATTTTGGTAATTTTGGTGGATAGAGATTGATGAACCGGATTTTGGTATCTTGGTGCTATATTTATAAAAGACATATATCTTTGGGTGGGAGTTCGCCTGGGATAAATGGTGGTTCGAACGAGAGAATGAGGAAAGCGGGGGCATTAAGTAGGCGAAATGGATTGGTCTCCCCCGGAGAGTGGATAGAAAGGGCAATAGCCACTTAACTCTTACCTACAATGATTCACAGACCGCTGCGGTATTCACTGTCTGACTTCGATGTGAATATTCAATTACAACATACATCGCTCCGGGACGATTGATGGACACCCTTAAATTCACCTCGACAAGACGAGGATAGGGGTAAGGGTAATGGGCAACGTAGGATGATTATTGGTGGGCGATGACAGGCCTGTCAATAACAACAGCGGGTAAATCACAAAGTAAAGAGGTGAAAAGTCTACCGGAAAAGAAGCTCAAACATCAACAAAGCAGCCCTAACTCACCGTCCCAAAAGATAAGCAAAAACAAGAAACGTAGCCAAGTAGCAATGACTCTCAACACCAACTTTTCATTCCAAGATATATTCATCACCCCAAACATTCCTTCCACCCTACCGCTTCAGCGTCTTCTGCTTCTCCGCATCCCTCACCACCCCCCGTCCCGTAACAAGCATCCCCTTCCTCCTCCTAACCCCATCCATATACTTCTTCGCCACATTCTCCCTATCCCCAAACTCCCCCAAATCCTCCATCTCGACCTCCGTCCTCGGAACCCAGTACGGATCTTCATCCAATACTTCAAACCCCTCGAACCTCAACTGCGGGCTCGCTGCCCCGCTAGTCCTCTTCCTAATCTCGTCAGAGAAGCCGAATGCTTCGGCTACGGGGAGCAGAGACAGGATGGTGAAGAATGGCGTTCCTTCTTTGAGGGATTCAGAGAGGATGCGCCCCCGGCGCCGCGTCAGGACGTCGTAGACGCGCCCCAGGACTTCGGTGCTGGCTTGGATTTCGCAGCTGTACATTGCGAGGAGTAATCTGGGACTCCAGTCTAGGAAACCTTGTTTTATGGCGCCTTGCACGCTCTTGAGTACCTCGCCGGTTAAGCGGCCTAGGTTATCTCGCGCGGAAGAATCGTCTTCTGGGGAGGGGTGCACAGTTACGTCTTCGAGGAATACGGCTAGGCCTTGCACGGGTTCGGCGCAGAGGGGGCCTTGGGCGGTTGCTAGTTGGAAGGCGTGGGAGATTTTGTCGGAGAGGGAGTGAGGGGTTAGGGATTCGGGGGCGCTTGTGGGTGTTTCTTCTGTAGTGGTGTCTCTCAAGCTACAGGACATTAGCTTAGAACAAAATGCGGGAAATAAAAGAGGCTTACAATCGCCCACAAATGCTATCTTTAGTAGCGTCTATCAGTAAGTTAGGTCCCGTACGGCGGGGTCCGAATGCAGAAATTTGGTCCACGGCATGGGCCCAGATATCTCGTTGGCCCTTGACGGATTCGAAGGTTGCTTGGAGTTGCTTCTTGAATTCCGGAAGGGAGAGAATCTTGGTGTTGTCTACAAGATTATCTTCGTCCACTTCTTCTTGATCGGATGCATCTTCAGTCTTCCCTTGTTCTTCGGCTTGGCGTTCAGAATATAGTCGTTTGATGGCGCTGAAGTTCTTGGATAGGAAGTTCGTTACTTCGGTTGGTAAAGGTCGGACGCGGAGTCGAATCGTGACTTGTTTTGAGGTTGTGACTGCGATTACTGTGCCTCGACCGAGATCCTTGTTGGCGGGAGGCTTCATCTCTTCTGCTCGGACGATAGTTTCTCGGTATGGTACGATAGGCTCACCGGCCTGAATCTCACAACGAGCGAATCGCTCTCGCAGATCAGTTAAACAGCGCTCGAGGTGCAATTCTCCGGCAGTCAAAAGAACGTGCTCGCCACTCGAGAATTGTTCGTACTCAGCACAAGGATCACTTTGCACCAATAGCTTGAGACCAGAAATCATTTTGTCAAGATCTGCTGGGTTGACTGGTTCCAAAGCGACTCTGACGATTGGTTGGGAACCCATATTGACACCTGCAAGATTGACACTACCTTCAAGCTGGCTGCAGATAGTCCCCGATTTGAGGATGTGGCCTTCGAGACCACCAATACCAAAGACGACTCCAGCAGGAACTGAAGTTAGTGGCTCAAGTCCACGTCCCATGAGTAGATACAATGCTGTAATTGTGACTTTCTGCGGCTCCGGACTCCTGTGCGGGTGCGCAGGAGAGAATTTGGGAGGTATGACATATACAGAATCGCCAACCGAGAGCGTCCCAGAATATATTCGCGCAAACCCAATCAGATGTTCCTTTTCAGCCGGTGCTTCTTCTGGAGTTTCATCCTCGAGTGTAGCCTCTCCTAATGTATTCGTGAGACCGTTGACGGGATCTTGGGCAGCTCCATTTTCCAAAGCTTGAGCACGTGCGATTTCTGCTCTCTTTTTCCGACCCATCTCTCTTGCCTCTTCGGGACTTAACGTGCCTCCTTTTCGTTTGTTCTCGGGCAGTTCGCTTTCCGGAATAGAAACCATCTTGCTGATGTACGCAACAACTGGATCATCTTTGGAAGCCTTGGATTTGATCATAGCTTCGCGCACTGTTGGATCAACATGCGTAAAGCCTGGCGAGGCATCAATGAGGCCTGGTAATCTGCCTTCTTGAGCAACTGGAGGTGATGGTAGTGATTCGATGACTGAGACAAGTAGAGCTGTTGAAAGTGGCAGCCAATTTGAGAATAGTGTCGTGAGAATGGCTCGAGGGTCTCGTGAGCGTACAATATGTGGAGGAAGAGTGAGATTTAACGATTTTGTAATCTTTTCGGTCATGACAGGGTCACTATGGGGGGTTAGAACGAGTTTTGATTAATAGTATAAACAGGATAGAGATAATGAAATCCACGCACCCCTTTCCTTTATCGCCACCAGTTGTGGCCGAATAGACTGCCCAAATCTGCTCCAGTACTAATTGGACGAACATGGGCTTCAATGCTCGACCTTTCAAATGCTTTTGTGCCAAAACTTTCTTGGTCTTTGGATCTAAATAGAAGTCTCCCCAAAGGACTTTCTCCATAGCTGTTCGTTTGATACCCAATTTCTTCTCGTACAAACTTGCAAATTGTCTGACAGTAAATGCCCAACCATCTATGGCACTGCTGAATATAACATTATTCTTCTCCGGCGCAAAATACAGGTCTTCGTCATCTTTCTCTTCGAATTCTGGGTTGACAGATATGTTATCGGTGTCGACTGAATTTCCATTGCCATCGGCATCTTTTTCGGATCTCTCGAGTTCCTTGGCAGCTGCCGCAGCGACTCTCTCGTCAACTCTTTCTCTCCAATTAAGATCCTCTTCCATTCGTTCACCCTGGAAGAAACTTCCAAGCACTGCGTTCACTTGTTCCAGTAATTTGCTGAGATGTGTATACGCTTCTCCGGGGGTCATCTTGAGTTCGGTAATTAGTCTGTCCATCTTGTTAATGACAAGCAAAGGCTTCATATGTTCGACCCAAGTCTGTCGCAGCACGGTAACCGTCTGACTGCAAACACCTTCCACAGCATCCACTAGGACAACTGCGCCATCGCAGAGACGTGATGCAGTCGAGACTTCGCTGCTGAAATCGATATGCCCAGGGGAATCTATCAGATTGACCAAGTATTCTTTGTGTTCGGGTGTAGCATCGGGCGCAGATCTTCGCAGCATAGAGAAGAAGAGAGAGATGGCGGAAGACTCCATGGTGATACCCCTGGTTTGTTCATCGGGGCGGGAGTCGAGGTATCGAATCTTGCCGGCGAGTTTGGGGGAGATGATGCCGTTGGTAGCGATGAGGGCGTCTGTGAGGGATGTTTTTCCATGATCCTGATGAATATTAGTAAACTGGTACTTTAAATCTTGCAGAAGAACTGTACTTACAACGTGGGCTAAGATACAAATCTTGAATCCAGTTAGCAACGATCTCGATGTGCCCCACCATGGAGAAACATACATTTCTGATGCCGTCCGGATTGCGCTGGAGAGCGACCAGCTTTTCTGGGTTGACGACAGGCATTTTGGATATGATGCTTCATGTTACTCGGGGAGATATTCGAAGAAAGAGGTTATGGTGGAGATTTATATGGGGGACATCAATCGAGATGTGAATTTTCTGTCGCCTCACGATTTCTGCGTCACAGCGAGTCGAATCGTGAAAATCACCCCGCCCCGCCCCGCTGCTGGAAATAGACACGGCTCACCGCCCGCACGTGACGCCGCATAACCTTTAATTACAAAGTATTCACTTTATGGCCATGGTTTTTTCTCACTCTTGGGTCTTCATATGGTACGCGGCCAACCCCCAATGATAGTAGTAGAGGATTCCTTCGTTCCTGAATTTGCATGAAGCGCTACGGGCCAGACCTAGCACTATTCAGACTATCCAACACGAGTTTCTTTTCTAGGAAACAACCTCAAAGTCTTGGACAATCTGAATCCATCTTCTAACGTCAAAGGACCCATCTCCGGTAGATGTATTGGCTCGCAGCGCCTGTTCCATCTTAGTCTCCCCCAACAGCATCCTTGACGAAACCTGGTTTCACAACCACGAACCACAAAACCCCCGAGCAGCACGGCTTAATTTTATTTAAGCTTCGCGAGGCGATCCATCCCCCCATTATGTGCATCTGCATTTGCATTTAATAATAAATACTCTCCCAATTTAAAGTTCTTATGATAATGTTTATGTCCGTGTCGCGAAGAGCTATGTCCAGGAGTTCTTGCTGCCGTTGTTGACAGTGAGGCGGGAAAGAAGCAATTGCCGCGAGAAACAAAAATAGCGGTGGCTGAAGAGAGAGCAAGACAAGCCGGCTTCCAGAAGCTCCAAATCAGCACACCAGCGCCATCTTCAACGTCAAAGTAACGTCAGTCCCGGCACTGCACCAAGCCGCGCCTCTCGAAAAGGTTGAGGAGCTGGCGTCCTTCTCCTCTACATCATGATCATGGCCGACGTGCGACACGATGCGCCCATCAGCATGAGTGCCTCTTCCTCGACGGGTATGCACGAAATGCACGAAGCAAGTCGCAGTCAGCCTCGCGAGATCCCTCAACGAACAGCAGCTCTGCAAATACCTCCACCAACAGCAGTCTCCCTACCTCCTCCCACGTCTGCCAGTCGAATACGAAATTCACATCTCACTCTCGACTCCTTTTCGCCCGTCAATCAGAATGGTAGCTTCGAATTCGACCGCGTGCTCAAGAGTGGGTATGTCCAAAAACGCACACGGAAAACCAAGGTACGTACGAGCAACACCATAATATTGGACCACCAACACAGAAATGCTGACCCTGCATGCACCAGGCCTGGAAACCAATATATCTCGTCCTACGCCCAAACTTCCTATCCATCTACCGCGATCAAAACGAAGACAAACTACGCCATAAAATACATCTCGCAGACCTAACGGCCGTCGCCTTCCTCAAAGACCCAAAACACAAACGCGAGAACGTCTTTGGGCTGTTCTCCCCATCACGAAACTACCACCTAGAAGCGAAATCCCGCAAAGACGCAGAAGAATGGGTCGAGCTTATAAGGCGCGAAGCGCGCATCGAAGAGGAGGAAGAGGAGATGCTACTCGCCAGTCCAGGCGGGAACGCAACAGGCAAATACCTAGGTTTCGAGCGCGCGATGGCACGACATAACGAATCCAAACGTCTGCACGACGAAAGACTGGGTTCTTCCTCCCCAGAACCAGCAGATCCCGTACGACCGAAATCGAAAGCCTCTGCGCTCACTGGTCCAAGACGAACTTCACATACGCTGGAATACTCGGGCAATGAAATTTCCGATATGTCAGATGGCGATTTGGTGCGCGCAGCAGGTGCATCAAGTTTATCTATACCAGAAGAACCTCTCGCAGTACAAGCACCACGGCCTTTACTGGGCGCCCGCAACGCCTCACAAATGAGCGTCCTAAACACAGAACTCGACCCCGAACGAGTAGTATGGCAAGGACACCTCCTCTACCTAAAAACCAAAGGCGGAGTACGGCAATGGAAAGACCTCTGGGCCGTTATCCGACCCCGCAACATCGCTTTCTACAAAAACGATTCCGAATATAGCACACTGTTGATAATACCTCTGAGTAGCGTTATTAATGCGGTGGAGATCGATCCGGTGAGTCGGACGAAGATACATTGTTTGCAGGTTATTACCGAGGAGAAGAGTTATAAGTTTTGTGCGAGGAGTGAGGATGTTTTGGATAAGAGTTTGGGGGCGTTGAAGAGTTTGTTGGCGAAGAGGAAGGAAGGAGGGAGGTAGCGTAGTATGGGGGAAGTAGTTAATGGTGTTAATAGGAGGGAGGGGATGGTATATATGTACTAGCGCGGCTAGGCCTACGGTTATATGTGACTTGGATTGGTTGTGGCATGGGGACTTAACGTTGTTACGAGATTATGATTTATAAATGTAATGCTGTCATGACTTGAAATACCCCCCTTTGCACTTCTCCCACTTCTTTCCTACTTGGTCCGAGTGCTAAATACCCCAAAGTTGGGGACATTGACCTTTCCAAGCGAAAGTCAGTACGACGTATCCCCTGCCTCTTGATTTTCCTATAAAGCCCTTAAGCCCTTCCTCAAGAGACCATGCCAAGCAAACGCCATCACAACTAGGTCTCATAGGTGAGGAGGTTTTATCTCTTCTGTACAGAGACACCGTCCGCCTTTACTTCTTTTTGTTGTCTTTCCAAGTGGAGTAGTATCCAAACACCATCTTCAATTTTGTGGAAGATTGAACTCATTTGCTGTTGATGTCTTCCCTGCTGTCATTCATTCATTCATTCATTCATTCATTCATTCACACCAATCCCCGACCAAAACCGCAACCCACCCGCTTCTCGAGTTTTCAAAGCCTTCAAGAAAAAGAAATCTTCATTCGATCATACCTTACTCTTTCCGTAGCCCGAATCCATTTCTCTTCGTTGCTTCTTTCATAAATGTAGAGATGTTTGGCGGGGGAATGGTTGGGTGTTTTTTTTACCCCGGACTCAAGGGTTGAGGCTGTGAATCATTATTTAAGTTGGTGGTGAGGAGAGGGAAGGGGAGGGGAAAGGGGGGGTATCACGGATTTTTGAGGTGAAAGACGCTCTGAAGAGCGTTTGAATTCGGGGGAGGGGGGCCCCTTATATGGACAGATTCTAGGTGCCTGGGGCACCCCCCACTAGCTACGGTGACAGGGGGTGTTTAAGAAGCTGGGATTGTGCTGGCTTTTGGGCACAACTCTCATGGAAACAAAACATGGTGAAGGAATACTGGAGATGAGGCTCTGTTGCTGAGTTATCCTAAGAATTTCTCTTTATTTTAGGGGAAATAAGGGTTTTCGCTTTAGAGGATTTAAAGGTTGCTGGTGTGGTGCTTGAGTTATGGAGAAAAATTGCTGTCGAGTTGATTGCTGCTACCGAGTTTTTTGTTCATTCATTCATTCATTCATCAACCAGCCATCCGAATTCTTGCTTGCCTACCCACCTCCCATTTACCAAACTGGGTCTTCAAATCTTCGAGGAGTTTATGGCGGAAGTTTTGTTCTTGGTCTCAGACCCAACATCTCGTTCGACCAGGTCGTGCGTCTCGTATGCTGTGTAGACAGTTGTGGCTCGGGGGAGTGATTAATTTTATAGGTTGGAATTAGAAGAGGTGGTTGGGGGTGGTGAATCATTGTTCGAGTCGGCGAGGGGGAATGGGCCCGGAGTATATAAGAGGGGGAGGGGTGGATGGGTGTTGGTGTCTAATCGAAAAGTGGCAACCATTGAAGCAAGCATTGGTGGTGTGCTGTCTCTGTGGGTGCTTCCTGGGTATGCTTTGTCCTGTTTCCTTTTTGTGGAAGTAGAGGGTGAGTAGAGATGATGTGTGGTACGGACAGGGATTGTTGTCGACGCTTCCATCCATTCATTCATTCGTCAAATTCACCGACCGAAATTAAGGGGCAGCGAGAACTCAAACACCCAGCAAGAGTTTGCTAATTTTCTAATTCTAGTTCAATTCTGCTTTCTACTTTCTTGCCATCCAACCGGGGACAGTGGTTGGTCAAACAACGTCTCACTTTGGGTTGAGGTTTAACGGTGGTGGGGGAGAGGCTCTTTTATACCCCTTTATCTACTTCCACAAGATAATGACTCACTTCTTTCTATAACATCGGTCGCGGGGTATAAAACACAATAGGATTGCCTGGATCAAGTATCAGTCTCGAAAGGAGAGAATATCTACCAAGATACACGGTGGCTTGCAATTAATTAATAGTCACCATTCCGCAGCCCATATTTCGCTGTTCAAGTTGATTGGGGATGTAGGACTAGGTGTAGGATGCGGGATTTCGTTAAGTTCGGTGCATTTGAAAAGTTGCTGTCGAAGCCTTAGCTTCCTGTCATTTTTCTCACTCGTTCATTCATTCATGAAACTCACCAACAGAACATCACTCCGATTCAAGGCTCCTGTGAGAGGTGTTCGAGTATCAAACCTTTGGGTATATTTGATCTATTAGCTGGAGTGATATCTCTTTCAAAGCACAGTGAGTTGTTCCGTATCGAGTCACTGGTCGATACAATCTTGATGCTGGGCTTATTGGTTCTTTTTATATCCCATCTGGTGTGGATTAGGGTGGTCATTTGCTCCATGTAGGAGGAGAAGTGAGGGGTATAAAAGCCATACGTCGGTGAACGAAGAGATGACACGGAGCAATGAGAAACCTAAGAAATGGGTAGAATTCATCAAACCTTCTAATAATATCATCTGCTCATAGGCGGATTCTCTAGCGGGAGATTGGGATAGATCTTGTTGTTAGTGGGAGGGCTAGGTTGGATTCTAGTATCCATCATTATTTTCAGTCAGGCTAGTATTGCTATCAGGCTGATCATTGCTGTCACTCTTCCTTGTATTCATTCACTTATCAAAAGCCTTTCGAAATTGTTGTTCAGGCGGCGTAGAAAGATGATAAAGAAACGGATCAGGACTACGTCCCTCACTTTTTCAGTAGGACGCACATTCGCCTGCCGCGCTCCCAGCCACGTATTCCAAGCTGCCAATTGATGAGATTTTGGGGGCCGAGCTGTAATCGTTCCTAGGCATTCCTATCTTATGCTCCTCCTTCCAAGTTACTTAGCTCATGATCCACTCATTTCCGAGGTGGGGTAGGGTTGGGGTTTAAAAACAAGCTATCTTACTTGGAATGCCTCACAGTAGCCCCAAAATCCAGCACGCAGCCGGTCCACGTGTGTTGCGAGAGGTATTTTCGAAGTGTTTTTTGATTTATTTTCTCCTGCTCTCTTGCCGTCAGTGTTGTATAGGATGAATAAGGGAGGGGCTGCGGTTGAAGGCAGGGGCATTTGCGTTTAGGAGATGCGGTTGAAGAAGTTTTTGCTGTCATTGGATCATATGTTCATTGATTCCAGCAACCTAATTTATTATGAGCGAGCTGGATGTAGTTGCAGCAAAATTCTGGACAATTTCAACGGTGAACCTTCATGTGTTTTCGCTAATTCCACCCTCTCTCACACACACCATGAGATGTGTCTTTTGGATATTCCGTGTTGGGTTGTGCCTGCGCTGGTTGCTGTACCCTGTGGTTTTGTACTATGTCTTTACAACACGATTTCATTTTGATGAAAGACTTTTGGTTATGGAGGGGTATAAATTATCATGAGCTATCTCAATATCGGTATTAATCTGAGACACATCTAGAGGATCACCAAAGCATCTGGATGTGATGTCCCGTGTTAGGAGTGGCCTGATGTGCAGGAAATATTTCCCCTCTATCGAAGGAGAATTAATTAAGTCAAATTGTTGACTTTCAATACCTGGTTAATGCTTGAATTGCTGTCAAATTCATCAACACAGTTGACTCTTCATTTGTTCACCAGTTCATACACCTATTTCCAGTTTCAAGAATGGTGTGAAGGCTGCCTAGTGAATGCAACTTCCCATACCTTAACCTCGAGACTCTAGCACAGGCCCAGCTGGCGCTCTCGCACCATGTGTCCGTTCGGTAGCAATAGTGGATTGACGAACAACGAGAGTGATGTACGTACTGTAGGCTTTTCTACCGATTGCAATGGATATGGAAGGCTGTGATTCATTTGTTCTCCGGGCTCATTTTGGAGAAGACAGTGGTGGAGGTATAAAAACAAGCATTCTGAGCACATTTTCTCGGTCGAAAAAAAGCTTACCCATGCAAAAAAGATGTGCCCCGCTGGAGAGCCGTTTCTTTGAAGTGTATGCACGATGTCTTAAGGCATTCGGCTTTTTTTCTCACTGAAGTGGTGATTTTGTATTTGTGTTCTTCATCATAACTATTTCGTTCTGTTGTCAATGTACGATTTGTTGCCGATTGCTGCTTCATTCATTCATTCGCTCATTAATCATCAAAAGGAAGTTCAATGAATAGACGAAACAGTTTAAGGGCCCGGATAACGTTGCTAGCTGGTAATAAATTATTGGTCTGCTAGTCTCGCAACCTTATGAAGACTCGCCGATGCCCTCCAATTTGAGTTGAAGCTCAATAGAGACCAGGACCGCTCATTTATATATTCCTCTATCTGGGCTCTCAGTAGACGGATCCAATCCTCTTTCGCGGGGTCTGAGGGCTATAAAGTGAACACCATGCTTCTGGGTGATGAGGAGCGTCCACGCCCAAGAATTCACCATTTTCACTATATGGTGCGAGCGGGGTCTAGTTTATAATGTGACCTATTGTTCCCCATGTTTAGTTCCTCTGTTGGGAATGCAAAGAATGGGACCAGAAGATGTGGGGAAGTCACAAGTTGGTCAATCAAACTGTAAGCTGTGAAAACATTCTCTGCTGTCATTTCCTATTCACTGATTTATTTCATTTGCCATCAAAATCCAAAAACAAGGTTTTGCTTCAAAAGGTAAGGCAGGATATTCATTGATATCGGAGACATTAACACCAAACTCAAGTGTGACTTCCCTTCCACCTTTAGGGCTCCAGCCACATCGATCCCCTTAGTGGGAGTTTGTTTTTGGGTTGAAGATATTTTGATTATCGGCGTTCAATTCTTTTATAACTTTCCATTTCGGCGCCTTGGCTGTTAATTTACCAATCTCTCTTTGTAATTGAGAGAGTATAAGCCAAGACAAGGGAGCTACAGATATCGGGATTCCCAACCGACGGGGGTTCTCTAATAAGTGGGCTCGACGTTTTATCAAGTTTGAGTCTTATTTTCTCGTACGGTCTGGAAAGATCTTGTTGATGATAGATTCGTTTTTAATACTGTAACAGTACTCTCGCCCAGCGGAGATCGCTGTCAATTATTTTCTTGCTGTCATTATTTCGTTCCTTAGTTCATTTGACTAGGAAGTTGTTCTTTCGTGCAGTGAGCATAAAGCGAAGCCGATATCAGCCCGACATGGGCTATGGCGGAGCTCTCAAATATTTTCTTTTCTCCGTTTCTTCGTCTGGGACCTTTCACGAAGAAGAAACACCTTTTTAATTAGAGAACAAGGATGTTTTTGTTTTTGTTGGGGGTTGTCAGAGTTACTGTAATTTCTCGTTGCTGTTGGCCTCAAGTTTCGTGGAACCACGGTTTGAAAGTCGCTGCTGCTAAATGTTCCACTTAGAAACAGATAGCTATTGCAGCTGAAGTCTTCGAGCTTAAGTGGTAAGATGTCCTGCTGGACGCGAACCACAGTCGTATCAACATTCAAGAAAGGTCCGAGGTCATTTCTGACATGATACTATATTCCAAAAAAGGAGCCTCCAAAATCAGTCACCATAATTTATGCAGCTGCCTCAGTAGCGAGTGCTTCCGCTTTCGACTTGCTATTGGGATCAAAGTAAGGCTTCTCGCCGATACCCACGACACGATTTCCAGCCCGTTCTCCCAGACCTTCGTAGTCAAACGTTGCGGAGTGGAAAACGGAACGATTATCCCAAATAGCTATGGGACTCGCATCAGTAAACGGCATCATTTTGATCTGGTTTCGGCTAGGCTTGGCTTACCAATATCACCTTCGTTCCTCCACTTAAAGCGAGCCTGCAAGTCATGGTTATCTAAAATAGTATGGTAAAACTTCTTGAGTAGTTCGTCGCTTTCTTCTGGATCCAGCTCATTGATGTATTTGGGGAAGTTTCCAATCCCAAAAATACTCTTCCAGCCCGTAACAGGGTTGGTGCGTACGAGCGGATGGACTGCCGACAAATGGTTGCCCACGTTTTCTGGTGAGCCACGAGGTTTGTCATATATGGTGGCTCTTCCCTCTGCAATTGCTTTGAGAAATCCGTCGCCAACATAGGTGACTGTGAGGCTATCGAAGAGCTTTTGGTAAGGCTTAGAGAATCTATCATAGATATCATATCCTTAGGAAGCAAATCAGTATTAAATCCATAGACCGTAAAGATACCGAGATATACCTGATGCCCAAAGTGTATCTCCACCATTCTTGGGCTTTTGGACTATACGTAGACTCGTATAGTCGGCAGGCACAGACTCAAATTGGATGTCGCTGTGCCAAGAGGCCTCTGTCGCCCTGATGTTTTTGCGCAGCGACTTGCGCTCATCTTTGGGGTAAAACTTTTTCCTGAAAGCTGATGATATGGTACTGATTTCAACGTCGCCGCCACTGAATTCGGGATTGTTGTTAAGAGTGGGATGGGTGTGAACGGTCGAGCTGGATGGTCTTCCAGTCAATTCTCCCATGCGTAAAATAAATTTCTTCTGTAGGTCGTTGGTGAGACTCTCTTGCTTCCGAAAGAATACCACGCCGCGTTCGCTGACTTTCAAGGTATAATAATTTAGTATTTATTATCATTGGACTTGTTCACAAGGGTTATCACTAACTGGTGATGGCGAGGTCACGAAGTAGATCATCTGCATTGGGAGCGTTTAGGATATCTTCAACGATTTGCGCTGTGAGATATTCTCTTCCGATCGTTGGTGTGACATCGTCAAACTCAAAGGTAGCATCCAATACTCCATTCTTCTTCAAAGGCCCTGGATTTCTGCTCTTGGTGTCATTGGGATCTTTGACAGGATGTGAGTCGACTGGGATATCGGCGCTGGGAGCCATAGTGGCAGCTTCGGAGTCTTCGACTTGAAATTTGAATTAAAATTGCTTGATGTTAAGTCTTTATGCGAGGAGAATTATTGCATAGGATAACGAGAGGATCATATTCTAATATATACCTGTCTTCTGTGCTTCGTTGTTTAGGGGTGGTCGGAGTTTGGCGGGGCTGGCCGTCTATGGTGGGGTACCCATGCATCACGCAATAGTTCCTCAAATTATCGTGATAACCAATACCAGATAAATGCACAAACCTCCCAAGATATCGTTATCGCTTGCTTCTTGGGTCTGCAGGACGACGGAACACACGGATAAGAATTTTAAGAAGTCCAGGCTCGCTGTCAAAAGACTCGCCACGTGGGACGAGCCACTGAGCTGGGTCGATATTGCCAGACAGGTAAGTGCTGCGGCAAATAATAATTGACCTATCCTATTTTATTCTCAACTCATTTCAAATATCTCTCTTGGAATGATGCTTTTCAATTCGGAATACAGAAGCGTAGACGAAAGATTGCTTGCGGCTGCCATGGTACCGAGATTATTGAATTGTGGTTTTCCAGGTGTTTGAATATAACATCTTCTGTTTGAATTAATGTTATTTACTGAAAATATATATACCGTCTGATTATCGACCTCGTCGCACATGTAGTCTTGTCACTTTTGACGCGTACACCGATGGTCATACCCCGCATGGTGGCAGGACTGAGCCGCCGAGTTGTGTGGTGTACATGAGGCCTCAAACATTGACACATTAGAAAAATCAAATCATCCATTGACGAGATAGCATACACATGATAATTTCGAATTGCTGAATGTGCATCGGTCATTTCTAGCATAGGTATTCTCGCAAAAGCCTTGCTTCGGCTATTTAAAGGGGCTGTTCAAGCCCTTATTTTAGCGAGGGCATCCTGAACCCCCTCCCCCCACTCCCCTTGGGAAGGCCAGCAGCATTGTTCCTTTGCCAAAAATTATGTGATCCATATAATAACATACACGATAGCCAGAAGATTATCATTCCTCAAAATGCGGTCAATGGAATTATAAAATAGACCAGTTGTTCCACCACTTGTGGATCTCCGCCCTTCTTCTAGACGTCAACTTGCTTCATATATATAGATATACTCATAGGAGCCAAGAAAATACTAAATCCTCGTTTAGAACGGATTATTCGAATCACTATCTGCTGAACTTTGATAGGTGTGGCATTCTGAGCTTTGTCGGTGGGTGGTGGCCGGCTTGGCATCCGGTCAAAAATCGCCGGATGCGATCTCCTCCAAACGGCCTCGATATGCCGTACCACCGCACCGAATCTGTCATGATGACATTCATTTCAATTGCCAACTGAGAAAATATTCGCATTTAAGAAAACAATTCCTCCCTTCTTCTAAATCGAATTGATTTTCATGTTCTATACTTCGCTTCTATACTTCGTTCCACGTCGCTGCCACGGAACTACTTTTGTGACTCAGAATCAGATCCTTTAGGTTTCATTTCAGGTTTCAAGAGCAAAGGATCATGGAAGAGCCTCCTACAAAATCGATCTCGGCTGATGACTACAAGTCTGCAGCGCTTTCCAAAAAGAAAAATGACACTTCGAGCGACGAAACAAGCAAGCAATACCCGAAGGGCTTGAAGCTCGTCCTTATTTTCGTATCTCTCTGTAGCTGCACATTTCTTGTCGCTCTAGATTCCACCATCATCGCCACAGCAATACCGACCATCACATCCGAGTTCAACAGTCTCAACGATATATCATGGTATAACGCGGCTTTCCTCCTCACCTTATGTGCCTTCCAACTCCCTTACGGCCGAGCCTACACCTTACTCAACACCAAATGGACATTCCTATCTTCTATAACTGTCTTTCTTGTTGGATGTATAGTTTGTGGTTCAGCACTTAATTCCATAGCGCTGATTATTGGCCGCGCCATCGCTGGAGTTGGGGGGTCGGGAATATTCAGTGGATGCTTCATTGTTATTGCTGAGAGTATACCTTTGAGGAAAAGAAGTTTGTTTAATGGATTCATTGGAGCTACGTTTGGTATTGCATCGGTCATTGGTCCCTTGATCGGTAAGCTATCCTGAAGCACCACTTCTGAATCTTGACCCTGACGTATTGTTCTCAGGTGGTGCTTTCACAAGTCAGGTCTCTTGGAGATGGTGCTTCTACAGTAAGTTTTAAGATGTTTCCCATCAAATCGTATTCTAACTCAGCATGTAGTTAATCTCCCCATTGGTGGAGTCGTACTTGTGATTGTCATATTGTTCCTCCCCAGTTCTGTGGGGAGATCGTCTCTCGAGCTCGAAAACAAGACCCGATGGGAGATTTTCCTGCGCTTCGATCCTATTGGAACAGCCATCATAATACCATCAATTATCTGCCTCTTACTCGCACTTCAGTGGGGTGGTCTAGAATATCAGTGGAGTAGTCCCCGGGTCATCTCAACTTTGGTCTGTTTTGGGGTCTCTATCATAGGCTGGTTCATCTTGCAAATATTCCAGGGTGATAATGCGACAATGCCACGAAGCGTTATTGGTCAGAAGAGTGTGATTGGAGCCACCATTTATGCTCTTTGCAGCAGCGCTTCATTCTCAGCAGTTGTTTATTATCTACCGATTTGGTAAGTCTGACACCTCTCGAGGATGGGTTCCTTGGATGTCAGCTCATAAAGACTTGCAGGTTTCAAGCAATCAGAGAAGACAACGCAGAAGAATCTGGCATACATACGTTGGCCCTCATTCTCAGCCTTGTGGTCATTTCAATTTCGGCCGGCGGTCTAGTGACAGTCGTGGGCTACTATACACCGTTCCTGATTTTGGGTTCAGTAATTTCTTCGGTGGGTGCTGGGCTTCTGATGACTTTGAAACCAAATTCAAGTACTACTAGCTGGTAAGTCTCGCCACAATTGACCATTTGATTACATTTGCTAATGCAGTGTTAGGGTTGGGTATCAGATACTTTTTGGCGCTGGTATAGGGATGAGCCTTGAACAGTGCAACATTGCTATTCAAACTGTTCTTCCCGACGACAAGGTCTCTGCAGGAATAGGCCTAGCAGTATTTACGCGATCTCTCGGTGGTGCAATCGCTGTCTCTATCTGCCAAAATGTCTTCGAGCAGAAACTCAGAAAGAACATCCAGGGAATGCTGCCAAATCTTGATGTGTCCGTTATCAGTGGAAGCGGGGCCACCAACTTTATCGACAACGTCCAAGCAGCTCTTGGAGGGAACGAGGCAGAGTTGCAGCAAGTGATTGATTTATACAATAATGCTGTTGTGCAGGTATTCCTCGTGGCCTTGATTCTGGCCGCGATCTCGTTTCCGGCGGCATTCCTTGTTGAATGGAAAAGTGTGAAAAAGGAGAAGCGAGAGAAGAAAACAAGTGAAATCAGCGAGGAGGCGGGACGCGATGAAAGTTCTTGAAAGCATTTATTGAGAAGAAATTCTGAGACATGATGGGGTCCATTAAATTTATTGTATTTATTCTGCTATTCATAGGATATAAAAAGGTAGGGCTTCGGATTTTTTAGACAAGACGTGGAAGTATTGTAACGAATATGGCGTAACACATAGGTGATATTATATTGTTATGAGCCTGACAGAGATATCAAAACGAATAAAAGTTTTGCGTAATAATCGTGCCTTCGAGAATGTAAGAATTCTCATAACAGCATGCACAGGATCTTCGCTCTTTTTGTAAATAGCTGTCAACAATCTTCGCAGTTACAGACGTGATGAGACTTCCGGAACAAAATGAAGGCTGATTTGAAACATCAGTTCGAATTCTGAAGCTTGTCTGAAGTAAATCGAAGTCATGATGTCATTGAAGCCGTTATATGTCACGTGCCGTGAAAGACTTCATCATGTAGATGCCCCACGGCCGTCGAACTCCGGGAAACTTCTGGTGTGCGCACTCATAGATACCTTGAGCGGCTCAGCAAATGATACAAGGAACAAGAGTAGAAGGTTTCCGTTGAAAAGGATCTAAACACATGACCTTGGCAGACTTGGCGACAGTCACTTAATTTAGCTCAACAGTCCCTCGCTCACACTACGCATCAGCCATTTGCTATGTCTGCTCCCAGGCGTGGTCGAGCCTGCAATGCCTGTCACTCAATCAAGATCAAATGCGAGCTTGGATCCAAAGGCGGTGGAGATCCGCCCTGCGAACGATGCTTTCGTCTGGGAAAAACGTGCGCGGTGTCGGCCCCCGTGCGTCAAAAGGATCGGATAGCTGAGCTGGAAGCAAAGCTCGAGGCAATGACCAAGCTACTACAGATGCAAAAGATTGAAGAGTCTTCTATAGGCGGTGATGAATCCTCGGCGGAAATATATCCTGAGAAGATAACGGGGGCAAGATCTTCGAAGAAAAGGAGGCTTCGAGCTGCGTCAACTAAGGATGCTTTTGAGGAGACTGACAGAAACGCTGCGGGACCAAGTAGGATTGATTGGGAACTCGATGATGTGATCCCTCGAGAAGTCCAGATCCAAATCTTTCAGACTTATTGCAGTCAGATAGAGCCAGTATTTCCATTTCCGATTGCGAAGGACTACGAAACCTTACGTGAGAAACACCCACTTTTGCTACACGCAATCACTTTCGCAGCCAGCCGAGGAATATTGTCATCAGACACTCAAGACAAGCTCAGCGGAATCATCACGAAGCTTCTTTCATTTGAAAAAGACAGAAAATCGAAGAAGTAAGTCGTTTTCTGCTCAGCAGCATAAGGTGGGGTCGATTGACAAGTATTTCAGATCCATAGAGCTAGTCCAAGCCATTTTAGTCACCGCATTTTGGTATCGACCACCCAAAGACCAAGCTCAAGTCGCCATAATTCAACTCTCTAATCTGGCTATCAGTATCGCAGAAGAGATCGGAATCGACAAATCTGATTGCGCGTTGACCATTGCCGTTTCAGATTCTGTTGAAGAGGTCAGCGCAGGAGATGCATGGCGGACCTGGAATCTATGCTATCTCCTGTCCGCTAGCATGGCGACGTGCATGCGAATCCCACACAAAATCTCGTGGAACAGGGACCATGACACGAAGCTCACCGGGCTGGAATATGGGAGGGACAGTCTCAGCACTGATGGATTGCTATGCCAATTTGTGCGTGCAGAACGACTATGCGAGCAGATTTCTCTCCAAGTTGGCCTCGCCGATTTCGACACGGTGCTGGAAGTCACAGACCAAGTCACGATGCGACGGATCCAAAACCTCATTGCAGACTGGAAAACACAAATACCGTCATCGCTGAGCTGTCCGAGCTTAAAGTTCTATGAATATGTCGCATTTATGTTCCTCCATGAATGTGTGCTGCAAACACCAACGAACAAGCAGTCATTTGCCGGCCCATACGTCGCTGAAAGGCTGTCGTTGACTGATTTTCCCGCGCCGGTGGTTACACCAGACCATATCCTTTCGCTATACGGGCTGAGGGACGCTTGCCACGCTGTCCTCAATGCAATCATGGCTTTCGAAGTGGTAACAATCATGTCATTACCGAGCCTCATTTTCACCGTGCGAGCAATATACGCGCAGTGGCTACTTGTAAAGTTGTATGTTGCAGCAACGGCATCGGGCAGCACTTATGGGGCTTTTATTGATGCGCAGAGTTTGGAAATCGAGCTGTATCTGGACAGAATGATTGCAGTGAGCGAGAAACTCAGCGCGCTCGATGAAGAATGTATAACGGGGAAGATGTTTGCATCAGGACGTCGACTGAAGGAATGGCTTGGGAACTATAGGGCCCTGCAGGCTGAAGAAACACTGTTCTCAAAGTTATCTTCAGGTGCATCAACAGACCTGTTATTGGAAAGCAATTCGTATGCAAATCCGAAGATCAATGACTGGTCTGCGTATGATCTTGATGGAAATATAGTGGGAGCTCAGTATGGGCTAGGAGATCTGTTTGGGGGCCATACTTTCGAACTTCAGAGTTGACGTTTGACCCGGCGAAGGAGGAAGCCCGCCTCTCAATCCATCAGACCGTGTGGTTGATTGCATATATATACCCATCTAAATGAAAGAAAGCCGTTCTAGTTCATGAATATTCATACGAGATGCAGGAACTGCAGCGAACAAGCGTAGCAAAGACATGGGATTGAGCAAAGATCATAGCCTCCAGGTTATCGTATCGGATCATGTCTAAACCTATCAGTATTCTATTCATCAGCAACATTGTCCAGCAGCAGAATACTAGAAGCAAAATTCAAAGTATCGAAGGCGCCCTCATAGGGTGGTGGTGAGATGTATATTCAGGGCCATGAATGGCTCATTGGGAGTGACAATTAGATGTCGGTATAATCATCGGACGCGTACAATTTGGTTTGCGAAGAAAACTGCGATGCGATACTTACCTTACCTTGTATGGTCGATGGCGTCCCAGCGAGTCGAAGTGACAGGACGTCGATGCTGTAATCGTGATGTGAGGAAAAGGGTGGCGAGGCATTCGACCACGTACATCCGTCGATGACTATGGAAGATCCGATACCGAGAATGACAAAGCTCAATTTAGCTATGATTAATGAAGGGGCACAGGAGTCGGAAATTTGAGCACGCGAGACAGGAGAAAAAGGAAAATTTTGTGGCGAAAGAATCGTCGTTCCTTCCTTCGGCTTCCTTGGCAAGTTCTTTGTCCGTTTATCCGACCCCGCGTGTAGGCGCGGCGCTAGTTCTACCGTGCCAGCGCCTACTGTACCCCCTGCAGTACTGTACCCATCGTACTGCAGCTCGCTAAATTTGACCAGCAGAGGTAAAGATAGAGCCTCATATGCAGTATAAAGAAATGTGTTACAGGACTAAGATATCATTACTCTTGGCTGTCATATGTCTGTCTGTATCCAAGAAAGAGTCATTCGCTCCTCCAAATTACCTCTAAATTGAAGCCTTCCAAAAGTCTAATTATAAGACTGAAGTTCCGAAAAAGGGCAAAACCACAATGGAATCATGGATACGGTATGTTCCGGTGCTACTGCGACATCTGTCTTACCCTACACGTACCGTGCCTCGTAGGATACGCGTACTCAGATATGACTGGTTAGCTCATTTCCGTATTGCCAAGCAAGTCGTCTAATTCTTGATACCCCGGCGGTTAGAATTGCTTGGCTTGTTGTATTTGATTCGCTGAGAGCGCTCTATGTCGCTATTTTTGAATCCTCAGCCTCAAGAACATCAAGAAATTCTAGAAGCCGCCCGTCTTACCATGATGATGGGAATGGGAGCAAGTATCCCGGGAGCGGGGGCGTTTTCCCCCCTCTTTTCCCCCCTGAGGTTTCCAGGGGCGTTTCTGTGTGTAGTACTGGGGTTTATCGCCAGTAGAAGAAGCAGGAAATTGCCAGAATATGAAGGCCCCGCTAAATGATCTGTGTGGCTCAGTACTGGAGGCTTGAGCTTATAGAAAAACCTCTACTCTACCGCTTCCATAGCGTTAGCAATCTTAAAATGGAATCCTATGGGTCAAAAATACCTCGGAAGCTTCGGACTTGAAATACTTCGTAAGAGGTAGTATGTGTTTGAAACAATTGCTACCAGGAAGTGCTGTAGCGCTTGCGGGGGCGGCAAGGGTACTGCGGACTTCAACGCTAACCGATTGAGGGTGTCGATTTTACTACTTTATTACTTTTTTACTTCAAAAATCGAAAATCAAATAAAGATTTGGCGGCATCCAGTCTTGAAACATTACCCATGAAAGGATTTGAATTTAAATACTTGGATTCATTACTTTCGATTTGGCGTTTCTGCCACGAAGAAAGGATTTAGCGGATTGAAATTGGCATTTTTAACCTTACCCCCACAAAAGACATGGTACTGTATGACTGCGCCACAGCGCCTCACATTATTCAGCGAGAAGCATGCCAGCCGCGAACAAGTTTGCACAATGACGATCAATTTGAAATTTGGAGCGACACGGATTCTACACTTAGTCTAAGCTTACTCCCTGCCGCACGAAACTCTTACCTTTTGGGGCCTTTTGGGGCTTCGTGGTGTACTAGCTTTCAGGGTCGTTCCAGCTTTTCTAATTCGCTGGACAAGGTCTGGTATATCATCTAAGCCCAAGAAGGCAATTCCAAGACTTTTGTGCCGCACCGAGTAGCGGCAGGATTTATCATGAAACCAAGAAAATAAGTTTATTTGCGCAACTCTTTCTTATTTAAAGCTGTTGGTACAGGGGGTTTAAGGCACAGTACTCGATCCTAGGTTGCTGCGGCTTGATGTCACTATTCCCAACGGTGGGTGCCCCCAGTACTCTCCACAGAAAATAACCCTGGAAAGTCAGAACTAAAAAAAGACGCAGTAAAGGATCGCCAATGTGTCCCTGGTAAATGGACTAGCAGGCATCAGTCACTGCTCCATAGAGGCTCATCGTCAAGTTTTGTTTTTAGCAATTTCTGGAGAGCAGGCGTAAGATCCAAGTCTTGCTTTCTGAACAGTGAACAGGAGATTTGATCAGAATGGATCTTGAATCCTGTGTAGATGTCTGCGCCTTCATCTTGGCAAGTAGGATTTTGACTGTAGGAAGCAGATGGTCTTGACCATCATCTCATTCCCAATACTAAGAACAAAGTTGGAATACTTAAAGGGCCGTCGACCTCGAGTTCTAATCTTCATCTCATCATCAAACAGATTCACAAACATTTCCACTCTCCTACAACTTCGTTCTTTGTTCTCTATCTCGGTTTTCATTAGACTGCAGTTCCTCACTTTCCAAGTCCTCGATTCATCGACTTTTATTCCATTCATTTATTGATCCAGCAACCGTTCCGAGTCAACCTTCATCTCAGCAATCATGCATTTCCAGATCCAATCTATTCTTGCCCTTGCCTACCTGGCAGCCGCCGTACCAACTCCAGAGCTAGATTCTCGCGCCAGCGACCCATTCGCGGACGTTATTGACCCGTGGGGCCAGTATGGGCACAAACCTGCCAACTCCAAGCGCGATACTATCGGAGTCATCGAAGACGACGCGACCAACTCAACTCTTTACGAGCTTTCCGGTATAACATTTACTCCCAGCGAAATTATGCAACATGCCAAGCGTGTCGACAATGCGGACACGTACAGAGGGTTTGTTCCCGGCTGCGACGATGACCCCAGCTATGCAACCCAAGATCAGAAAGGGCCATATGGGGTCCGCACAGGAATCAAGGTTGAAAAAAGCGGCAAGGACGATGAGTGCACCCACGGTTCAGGTGCGGACCATTGTTGGACCGAGTATTGGCTCGCCGAATCCGCGATCGAGTACTCGAATTGGCAAAACACAGCATCTGCTGTCAACTGTCCATCCGGCTCGAAGGATTCGTGCAGTGTCAATGTGGGAACTTTAACGCAGAGCTGCAGCACCACCACCACAACCATTTCGAACGGATTTGACCTCAAAATCTTCGAGTCCTCGCTCACGATACCCGTCCCGGGCATTCCTGGCGGTACAGCGGCTTTTACGGGGTTGAGTCCAACCTACAATCATCAAAAGACTACATCGACCACTGAGCAGGCCTGCAAAACTGATCAATCGTCCGCCACCTGTACTTGGAACAACGACGGCGGTGATCCTAACGATAGATGTCATCAAGTGTGGTACGCCGACCGGGTTTTGCACGTCTGGGGTTACGCAATGCGCGTCTGCAACAAATGCAGCAACGGAAACGTCCAGCAGAAGACCGGCAATGGCGATAACTGCGTTCGCGGCCAAAAGCAAATGGATTTCCTTTTGCCTATCAACAAACTCGTGCACTGTGATGGTAAATGTGGCGTTACCAACCCTGGTCTTACTAGGCCAACAGACGAGCCAAAGAGGAAATATGGTAGCGCGTAATTCAGACAAGGCTAGACACCATGTACTGAATTTCGAATGAGCAAGGAGGAAGGGGGCTTGAGACGGGTTGTTTACATCTTCTTCATATAAGCTTTTCTACGAAGCTTTTGTACCTTTTATCATTATTGCATATTGGCTTTGGGTTATATTCGGTTTTGCATTTAGATTCGAACGGGCATGGGTTGGAGTTTTATAGAAATACAAACGTCTTCTGTCTTTCAAATACTGAGTCAATCACTGGTGTCGTGAATCAAACATCGCCTATGCAGAATTTATCGCAGATTCGCAGATTACCCGATTTATGCTCAGCTTAATGGCCAGTATGAATCAGCTTCTAGTATTCTGGTAAAGAACTAGTGAGTTTCTCGATGACATTGTGTTGAGAAAATTCCAGTGACTCGTCCGCGGCAGCTCAGCAGCTTTCGGCAGTGGCATCGGATTCGAGCGAATCAAGGGAACGGACCGCGGACTACGACACACATTCTTAGGGTCTATGTCAGAATCGCACATCTACTGACATGAAATAAAGCCTGAAAAGAAAACTTGTGTCCAATTGACTTACAGAATATAAGGTTTTGGCGGCGTAGGAAGTAGGAGTACTAGCTCGCCTTCCATTGTCTAAGAAGCGAAGTAGTATTCATATTCTTCATCTGCGTTCTAGACACACTCATGGAACCTGAAAGCAACACATATTAGACAAGCAGTCTTCAAGCCATTCCAAGCAATACTGCTGGCAGATTCAAGTAGATAACTACTCTTCAGTCAAGCCAACCACTGCTTTTCAAATCATAGCACTATTGACTAGCTAGGCAAAGTAGGATTGGCAAAAATTGCGGAGCGAATTTGTGGAAGAGTTCAGACTAAACTCATTTCGAGCTTCTGTATTACGAGGAATCAAAAACGTTGCGCTATTTGACTCGCTGGGCCCGTCTCTCTTTATCCCAGGAGGAAATAATTGGATCCATCACATGGCAACTCGCAATTTCACCAAAGGAATTCCCAAATGATTCCTCAAAACGCGAGAAATTGACACTAGCTGAAAACGAACTGGGGTATATAACAACATCAAGTCTCAAAACCACAATCACCCAGTCCCGCAATTCATATCCTACTCCGAACAGCTCATACCTCCTGGACATCGATAAGTTCCGATAGCTTGGTACTGAGTAATAACATCCGCCGAATGCAACTCAACACTCTCCTCCAAAACCGCAACCCCACCATCAACTTCCAACGGCCGACTCCCAAATCTTCCTCCCTCCAGTTCATCCTTCTCCATAGGCGTCAATGCCCATTCCTCACTTGGTATCTCATTCTCGTCATCTGTAGGCAGCGGTAGTAGCGTCTCGACCGCCAATCGGAGACTAGAGGAAGAAGGGTTGTGCGTGAGGTGCGGTGTCTTGGGTCGAATATAGGCGTCAGAAAAGGGGTTGGCGGGTCCGAAGATTGAGGGGACAGGCGTTTGGGAGGTACTACCCTGCTGGGCTATGAGTGATTGCGTGGCGGCCAGGGAGGCGAGACTCATTGCGACGGGGGATTTGGGTCGAGGCTCATGGGTCTTTATGCCGAGACCGACAGTGGCTTCTTGAGGAGTAGGGGCGTTGACGTGGGTAGCCCACTCGTTGATGTCATCTTTAGAGAAAAATCGCTAGATGACATTAGTTCAGGTTCGAAAGACTCACCAATAAATGTAAGACCGTGGCACTTACAGGCTTGGGTGAAGCTCTAAGTCCGATACTCTTCATGAGGTCCACTGATGCTACAGGCCGTTGTCCTAGGAGGTTGAAGCCGAAGCCAGAGACAGCCGTAGCAGGAAGATCACCATTGACGACGGCATCGATAGAGAGATATGCGCGCTCGCGAAAGCTGGGACGACATCTAGGGCAGACTTTGAATTGACACTCAGTCTTCGGGATCGGCATCCATGGCTTCGTCTCGTAAACCCTCGGCTTTTCGATCGCTGATGTGGATGAGGACTTGTCTAAGCGGCCGGTAGATGACTTGGAAGCTTTACTTTCCGCGAATGCCTCGAGCTCGTTTGCACAATCCTCGATTACCGTCTCTTGGAGCTGGTGGGCGTTAGCAATGCTCAGGTGAATACCGGGGAACAAAGTAAGACGACAAGATACGGAAATCCTTACACAAGATCTTTGTTCAAGAATCCGAGCAATCTGCGCCGGCGAATACGTCTTGAGCTGCTCGTCGTTGATCTCGTTCAAGAACGCATACTTCTCCAATCTTGCCTCCGGGCTTCTCGGTCGTTTGGTGGGTCTTTGAGAATCGAAGAGGTCGCTGAGATTGTCCAACTTCTCTTGCTACGTACACTTAGCACCTATTTAGAAGTCCCAATACGCACATGCTCACCGGAAATCCACGTTCCCATTCATCATCCATCAGAAGCTCACGATCCTGCGCACATCTGTACACCCATCCGAATTGCCCAGCTTCACTGCAAAGCGAACAGTGGAACTCCGTCGTGTACAACCGCGTCATGATGTGATGCGTACACTGGTGATGTTTTGGGAAGATGGCTTTATATCGAGGTGTCGATGTGGAGGCCGGGAGCGGAGACAATGTTTCACGCTCTCCTTTCAACGGGGACATCTTTTGACGCGTTCCTCTCAGTGGTGATGAGGATGGCGACGAGTGCTGAGACCTCATAATTGTACGATTCTCAAAAGGCTGCGAAGGCTCCATCTTAGAGATTTCTACAGCCCTAGAGCTGGCCGGTGGACGGAACATGGTTGGAAATGCTGTGAATATGACGGGTGGTCGGTGAATTTCGAATTTCGGGGGGTTCGCTCACTTCATTATGTGGTAGGAGTCTGACGCGTTTGTTAGTCATGAAAGTGTGTATGTTGTCGCGGTAATCGATCTGTTTAAAAGCGTCAGTTATTGACTGCAATTCAGTGAATGAATTGCTTGTAGTTGCGATTGCTCGCTTCTTTCGTTTGTACTCCACAACCGATTTTGTTTCGACATAATTCAATCCAAACTGCCATAAGCTTACCCCAGAAACCGCGGGGAAAATCGTTGCAGCCCACGGCTCTTCAAGTGACTCTCCCCCGATCAGTGAATCAGAATCTCTCAGGGCTGCAAACTCCGACTGCCAACCCTCTTTACTAGCGTATATCAATTAAAGACGTTCATTGATGTTAAGCGCTTGCAGTAGGCCGCACTTTTGGCTAACATGGGCCGGACCGTATATCTGTAACTTGATCCGGACTCCGCAGGCCGCCAAGTGGCCAACTTGCCATCTTATAGCCACTTACGAGCCAGTGATTTCACGAGTAGCTATTTTTGGATTCAAAATCCTAGAAAGACGCTTCTTATGTTGTGAGAGCTAGCCTCAAGAAGTGACAAGAACTGGCTTACTGAGCCTGGTCGTAGCAGATTGAATTTTCATTCGAGGGATTTCGAAACGTGACGTTACATTACCTTCTGCCTCTCCATTGATACCTCGAGTGTTTCGCGCTCTTCAAATAAACACTTTCACACTATCTGGGATGATAACAGAAAAGTTGTTCATTAAGGGGCAGGATTTTCGTGCCTTTTAACCCCACTTGGGCTGTCCCGGTACGAATTTGAAAACTTCCCCGATGACCACGCACTTGATATCAACGTTTTGCTCATATTATCTCAGTACATCAATCCCTGTCATTATGCCAAAGTATGTTTGCCATCCATGATTGTGTTGGCTTGCTCGAAAGGGGCAGTTGGCGGCTAGCCAAACACGAAAACAGAGAAATACCAGCAAAAAGCCCACAATAGGCAATTTTGCAACCATTTTATCGCTAAGCTGCAGAACAGAGAAAAACACTGTTAAAATGAAAAATAAAAAGCTTTAAAAGGCGAATGCGGCTCAGCTGAAAGTCCTACGATAATAGCTTGACCCCGCCTTCGCAAATATCGCGAGGCCATCTTTCAGCTGAGAAAACTAGTACAATAGTCTAATTTTTATGGCCTGACTTATATGAATTCTATAAACCTTATAAGAAATTTAATGAGGGCAGTACCACTCCTTGAATCATGGAAGGCAAACAAAAAATGGTGGTAGGAGGAAGTCAATTTTTTGGATCTAGAATACTACATCGCGAGGGTCTTTACTATATTGAAAAATTCAGCAGGAAGATCAAGAACTTGAAGAAAATAGGGGTTGGGTTTCCAATATAATGCGACATCCCTCACATTGCAATATATTGCGGTATTGCGGTGTCCAAAGAAAGGTTAAAGTTTACGCGGCTGTCCGGATTCATGAACTGGTACCTCGTATTTGCAGTGATCTATATTTAAAAGGACTTTTTTTTCTAGTTGCCTAAAACAGGCTATCGGATAGATACGCGGAACCGATCTTTGCAATAAACTGTGCAGACTTTTATCCTTGATAGGTCCACTAGAAATTAAAATATATTAATTTATATATTAGTATACAGGTATGCGGTACTTGAATTGTAAAGGCAAATAACGCAGCGGATGAGCCTACACTGAGAGTCCAGACTTAGAATTCTGAGCCGAAATGTATTTAAATAGTGAAGTATGTCATTT